>Ga0194117_10004535_pt1 | contig 13202 bp, 6 predicted proteins | sample TA2MahsurfametaG_FD_160579 | JGI IMG/M metagenome (GOLD analysis project Ga0194117, IMG submission 160579) | Freshwater microbial communities from Lake Tanganyika, Tanzania - TA2015009 Mahale N1 surface | ecosystem: Environmental > Aquatic > Freshwater > Lake | place: Tanzania: Lake Tanganyika...
ACCATAAAGATACTATTTGTATTCTGATTAGTCTGAGCTAATTAATACCCGCTCAACATACAAGAGATAGCTTAAATTTATTTTATGTTTGAATGGATTATATTTTTTATATTTATTATGTCTGTGCATCGGAAGGAAAGTAGGGGTGGCTCAAAATTAAGAAGCAGTTCGGAAATCCGGCACTATGAAATCTCAATTAATTCTCTTATTGTTTGGATTTTCTGTTTAGAAAAGGAGGACTAGATCAGTGAAATACAAAAGAAAAAAGTATACAATTTGTATGGAAGGACTCAAGAATTCATGAAACCATTTATTCATTTCAGTTATTTAAAACAAGCTCTGGAAAATCTTGAAAAATTATGCTAAGAGAGACAAGCAAAATATGTGGCCAAGTTATGTATATCTATGGTCTACCTAAGAGACAAAAATATTCTCAAAATTATCCGGAACAGCAGTCTTATCTAAGTATGTGTGGTTTGCAATACCGGCTGGTAAGTTGATTAACTCATCAGAATAAAATAATTTTTGGCTGCAGTAAAACACTTAAACTTCACTGAGAATTTGAACTAAGTACTCAATGTGGCAATTAGTTAAGTATAGAAATTTACAAAATATTTTAGAACATTCCATAACTCCATGCCTTTGGTCAAATAAACTATTGCCAGCGTTAATCTATATCGCTATAGAATCTTTGCCTGTATTCAAAGCAGAGAGAGTGATGAGGAACGTAGAGCTTAGATGGTTGAAGCATTCGCTTTAGAAAAATTCAATCAAATGAAAAATATCGGGCTAAACAATAATCAATAAATGAAAGGCTATGCCCATTTTATGAATTCCAGGCAAATACTCTTCACTGATATTTTCGAAAGTTATAAAAAGAGCATAGTTACTTTCTAATAAAATATAAGGCTGATAGATGCTAAAAACATTGACAAGATAGATAAGTAAAGATAAAAACAAGGTTAGAATCGGAAGTTTTGGCACAGAATTATTGATGTGTATCAACAACAAGGCTTCTTCTACCAAATTGTCAATAACTACCTCAGAATTTTCAAGTAACCTCAATCTCACTGGGAACCTATGGCACAGCCCATTTCTTACCTCTATCGCTCGATCAAAGGACTACATTCTCATTACAAACAAACTGACCCCTTTTACAGGAGCTAATTTACTGTTTATCGCGGAGGTAGAGTCAAGTCCACCGAAATAGTGGAATTAACTAAGACAGCAATCAGAGTCAAAGATTCTGCAATCAATAAGATATAATTATAAGAGATAATAAAGCTTCTAAAATAATTCAAAAATAGTTCTGTTGAATTTCCTACAAAATTTGAGGAATTATATGTTGAGTTCTTTGGCTTTATGTCAACTACTCTTTCTCTCGAAAAAGCAATCATTAATTTTCTTTACAACAAAAAACATTGTGATCAAGAGACAGATCCATAAAAAGATTATGGCTGCATTTTTAAAATTCATGTGATTAATAATGATCATCAAAAACGTCCGGATTTTATGCATCACGGCTACTATAAGTTCACAAAAGAACAAAAAAAAGGAGAAAGTGAGTCTGAAGTCTTGTTTAATGCTCTCAACGTTTTCAAACTCAAAAATATTTAGCTCAAAACAATTAATAAAGACGACTAACTAATAGATTATTAAGATCCTTAAAGCCATCTCATTTATTTTATAGAACTGGAGTATGGATCATTTTAAAAAATGCTTTTCTAGAAAAGTATCAATGAACTATCCGAATACTAAAAAGTTGTTAGGCTTAATTACTGTAGTATATACAGAAAATTTATTGATTCTTAATGTTTTGATATTGCCGATGCCTATTAGGCTACCAATGAGCTAGAAAAATCATAAAAATACTATGAGAGTAAACTTCTAATTCATGATTCTATTATTAATGATTAAACTTCTGATAAAGAACGATTTTATCTCTGCCAAAAAGATAATAAAAACTATATGCTTTCTCTCACTCATATTTATGATAAGAGAGGAAAAACTCAAAAAGCCATTTATGCTTCGAAATTGGTCATCAAAGCTTATGAATTCATGGTAAAAGAAGAAAACTTAAGTATTTATTTGAAGCATAAGAAGAAAATAGCTTAAATGTAATAAAAGATTGTAGATTTGGTCTAAAAAACTGCTAACTTATTCCAGAGAAAGTAATTTTTGAAAAATAAAAAAGCGTAGATATCCGAGAGGTATAAAGATAACAATACTTTGAAGGAGTTAAAATTTTCTGAGATTGAAATCGCTGAGGGTGTATTATAATTTTAAAAAGGTGAATTAGAATAATCTTTACGATTATTCAGAAATGCTTAAAAATCTACCTCACTTTTATTTCGCAGAATTCATGAAATAAAGAATGCATGGTTTATTAAATAATTTTTGAAAAACTTACTCTGCTGTTGTTTTAGCAAACAAGCGAATCGTTGGTCATGGAAATATTCTGAGTTTTTAAGAGAGCTGAAATAATTTAAACTTAAATAGGCAGGAGGGATAGATGAGAATTTATTCGACTCTGTCCTTTTTCGTGCTATTCAACTTTATTTGAAAGTTGTTGAATCGATCTAAGAAAGAATAAAAACAATGAAATCTCCTGAGTAATTCAAGAACATTATTGAGAGGTTTAACCATTAGATAAGTCTCTTTAGCCTGGATTTAAATGAATAAATATCATCTATATCCAATTAATCTGAATCAAAATTCATTTAAAGAGAAACTTAGGATTAAATTAAATCTAAAATGAGGAAAATAAAAAATAAAATTGTGGCTTTGAGAAAAAATAGGAATAAAATGAATGAATAAGAGATCAAGGAGAAAAAGAAAGAGATCGTTTAGTTACTAGATTAATATAATATTTAGAAAAGTCTCAGTATCGCTGATCCAAAAAGTCAAAACTAAGAAAAAATATTTGAACACTTTGTGGAATTATATTACAAGCAGGAAAGGGAAAGAAAACTATGCCTGATTCGATAAAAAATGTCAAAAGTAAATTAAATGGCAAAAAGTATTTTGTATGGAGAACTTAAATAACTTACTGCGGAAATCTAGAATTTCATTCTGCGGCTTAAAAAATAAAATTACTCTGAGTCTAATATTCAGATTATTCAGAGCAGAATTGATTTGGCAAAAATAGCACTATAAAAAGAAGATTATCACTTGGCAAAAAAGCAAATAAGTTTAATTGTTGACAACGGAAATAACGAAATATAAGTCAAGTATAAGGAAATGGCTAAGGCGCATAAAATAAACGGTCATTTATAGTTAAAATTACTAAATTATAGAGTTGCAATCTAAGAATTTCATAAAAGTTTACAATTTTAAATTTATCAATACAAATTAAATACGAAATAATCTCATAATGAATAGAGAATTAGCAAATAGTCTTCATTGAAAGATATAATCCTCATTTAGTAAACAAGTTAGCTAAAAAATTCTAAAGATTTATTTTTGGAGCAACTGTCATATAAATGTATAGAGCCTCAAAATTGTAATTTTTTGCTCTTTGCCTTCAACGATAATTTTTTATAAGCGCAAATATTGAAATGCAAAGCTTAACTTTATCTGGTATATGATTTGAAGACCAAATTCAAAAAAATCAGAAATAAATCCAGCAGTGATCATTATAATAAAGTGAAAGAATAATTATCGAAAATAGCCGAATAGAGACATAAATTATTGAGTTCAGTCAAAGAAGTTATAAAAGAACTTTAAAAGATATTTTAAATTAGATAATCAAAATTTAAATGTGGTGATTTATAAGTTTTGTTTCCATAAATACTGGGGTTATACCATCTCAGTCGAGACTAATCCTGTTATATTAAAGTAGCTTTTTAGCAATTAAAAGAGAGCCTTGAAAAGAGAGATGCCCTATACACTGAAAATAGCTATGAAAGTCTAATAATGTGTAGTTAAATAATATATCGCTTCGGCTAAAACAAAACAGTGTTTAATTATCTCTTAAGATACAATTTTTTACAAAGAATCAAAAATTTTGTGCTCAAAAGCAAAGATTATCAAAATTATAGCTGGAAGCTTTAAAAAGCGCTTTACTATATCTAAAAATATGATAAAAACAATAAAGAGTAAAAGATAAGACATCTTGAAGCTGCCCTATAAAGTTTGAAAAATCTGAAATAGAATATTTTACAAGGATAGTTTTAGGAGCTTTCTTTTGAACTTTAGCTTTGCCGGAATGATAAAGTAAAAGAAAATTCAGATAGAATCTAGTGGAGTAAGTTTCTAAAGTCTAATAAAAAGAAAGCAACGTAACCTGAGTTTCATCTAAAATAATAATAGGAAATTTAAAAATATATCAAATCTGCAGAGCCAACCTCGCTTTTTTAATATAAAAATGATGGTTTGGATAGCATGAAATTTCTCAATTCTAATTTAATTTAACGAGAAAAACAAAGAAAACCTTAGCAAGCTAATTTTGTTGAACTTAGACAAACAACAATTTCTGTTGACCCTAATATGGGAAATAAAGACTTGAGCCCATAATATGAAAGACCGAAAAGTCAGACTATTAAGTTTAATTACAGACGACGAAATATTGATTTTGTTAATATAAAAATCAAAAGCAAAGAGTAGTCAAATGTATAACTATCCTATAAATGAAATGATATTCATGTTTAGATTATATATTGATGTCGAATATGAGTAGATTCAAACAATGACATACTACAAATAGTTGATTCTATTTTATCGAATAGTTATCTAATTTTGGCAGCTCTTTGTTTTGATAGCTTTAGAAGATCAGAGGAGATTATTAAAGATTAGTATAGATAATTAGCGAGCTAAATGAAGATGATTAGTTTTCTGCAAAAATATTGTTGAGCCCTTTCTCATAACCAGATGCATCTTATGGATTACCCAAACTGTCTTCCGACTATTCAATTTTTGATTATCTCACCGTTTTTATCTCATTTTAACTTAACAAAATATTCTCTCTCATTTCGTACCTGTTCTATTCCAGCTTCATTCTCAATAGGTCAGTATTGATAGTCTCATTAAAATCCATACTCAATCTAGCTAAAATCTAATAAAAGGTCTGATATTTTTTCTACATTTTCTGGTGATGGCTTCTACATTGCTCAGCTTCACGCATTATAATAAAATTGGAGATGCTTTTGAATATCTTATCAGTCCTTCGCAAGTACTTTAGGACGAAATGTCGATTTTGCAGCTACAAAAACCATTGATAAAGTTTGTTTTTTCGTTTGTCCAGTGCCCCTTTTGTATATTTTAGCCTATTTTTACTGAGCTCATGTTTAAGGTTTGGGTTTTTCTTCTAAGTTTACTCCTTATTCTTTTTCTTGGCAAGGCGTAGAAGACTTTTCTTACAGAAAAGTGAGTTGAAATTATATCCAGGTATGACTCTTTAATTGCTTTAAATTAATGAAAGAAGATGTTAGAATTGAAGATATCATCGTTTTCTCAATGGTCAGTTGAGTTTCGATTAAATGTACTGACAAATTAATTTAAGTTATGGGAAGAACCTCTTCTTGATATTTGGTATGGTGAGCCCATTTATTATGATAGGTATTGTTGATTATTGCTCAATTTGTTCGATTAAAGAATTTATTCTAAAATTTAAGCAGCTCCGTTTAAAACAAGAATTTTTGAATTAAATGACTTCTTTAATTGTCATTTGCAGCCGAATTTAGATACAAAAAGGATTTTGTTGTAACAGCTTTACTTTCAAAATATGAGTTAATTATGGATTGTTCTGTTAATAAGTTAATTGCTTAGGAGTCATTTCAAGATCCCTTAATGTATTTGAATAAAGAAGCGGAGTTAATAATTATATAAAATCAGTTAGTTTTTTGTTGATTTAGTTTTTTGTTACGTTTCTACTCAATCATGATCCTAAGTAATTACTCTTGATTATTCTTCAATATTTCTTCTACTGATTTTTTCCTTTATTCTTCTTTAACTTTAAATTAAAATGACTTAGTCTGTAAATTTTAAACTGGTTTTTCGAAGACTTGAGGTTTTGTGGCAATTGACTTATTATTACTGTTAATAGGTTTAAAATCATTTTTTTGGGGCTTGGGATAGAAGGAGTCTATTTCTAATTTAGGTGGTTCTAAATCATACCAAAGATACAATAACCGTATTACACTTTCACAAGTTCGCTAAAACTTTTGTTATTAATGAAGAGCTCGAAACTAAATCCATTTTGTTCGATCATTCCTTTCAAAGCATGAGATATTTCAAATTACACCTTAAAACCAAAGCTTCTTCAATAAAAGCAAAATTACACCATGGCTCGATGTTTGACCTCACCATCTACTCTCACCACTCTCTAAGAACTGATGATGGTCATCTCAAGTTCAATGCAATGTTGACGAGTAGAATGTGTTGTACTGTGTGTGATAATCCAAGTTAATAGTTTTTTGTTCCATTGTGCAGATTGGCCGATATCTTCCAATGTTCTAGACACTCCCACGATGATGTCCTTATTATTCATATTTTTTTCATATTAATGCATCATAATTACTGATGATGGAAACAAATTTGAAATAGGCATCATAATTATTTTTGGATGAAGCCTCGAAAAAACATAAAGAGTTGATAAATGATTGTTAGACGAAAAATATATCAAAAAGAAATCGTTTCATCTTAAAAAGGATTTTTACTTGATTTAGCTTCGACTCATAAGCTGCAGCACATATTCTGCTAGCTTACAAATATTCTAACTCACTACAATCTATTTTTTTGACTAACTACATCGCTTCTTGAAAGGTGTGACGCCCTAAAAAGGTCAAGTACAAAATTTTTATCGGGCCCTCGCGTATGAGTTTTCGACTGAAATGCATGCAAACTTTGTGACCGTCGAGTATCATTTTTTACAAATAAGCGACTATCTCTTGGGCTTCGTTGAGGAATTTACTGTTTCTGATATTTTAGACTACCCAGCTTTTGAAAAATACTCCATTCTATTTGCAGAGAGCCTTTACTCTGCTACTACTGATCGAGTAAGATTCTTATTCACTTTGCAAGTTTAAGACAGCTGTTATACCTTTTTCTGTAAGTTTGCTAAACTGGACTGGATATTTGAGAAAGCTCGCTATATAGACTTAACTTGTAATTTTACGTAAAACCAATTCATCAAACATACTTTAATCGATGATTATTGTTTAGCCTAAAAACTCTATCACAGCTATTCTGTTATCTCGATTTACATTTTTGTTATGAAGTTAAAGAGTTCGACCCGGTAAGCTTTAACTTTCTAAAGTCTATCCCAAACGTGAGTAAAAGTAGCTAAAGCTCTATATATTCCTACAAATAGAGAAACTTTTGATTTCGAAGGTTGAATGTTCAGGCTGGTTTAGACTCTTGGGATCTTATTTTATCAAAGCGATAACTTTATTTTTAAACCCCACTTATATTGGTTCCATTCTTGTCTCTTACTTCCAACACCCAAGTTCTTCTATATTTCCAGTAACATAGTAACGATTGTTTAGAAAATTATTAGAGTGAACTCGTAGATATAGGGTTATGAGTTGCTTATTTCATTCAGCCACTATATTATCCTCATTTTACCATATCTTGATTAAGACTGTAATAATTTAACATCGATAGTGCGGTTAGGTCCTTGTTCCCATTCCACATGGCTTTCCTAATTAAGATTCCACTAAGAAAGAATGAACTTAAACTCAACTAATTTACAGATATCTTTGGGTAGTAAGCATAGTCCTTTCCAGATGTCTCCCTGTATATTAAAGGTAGTACATAACTCCACTATAACCTCAATGAAAGTTAAGGATTCCAATTTCCTAACTAGGTGAGGTTGCCACAAATAAATAAAGCTTGTCCGAATTAAGTCTTTTTTTGGACTTAAAAAGTAACAAAAACAGCGAAACTTTGAATGTTATTGGTTCTACTTCTTTTTAGTTTGATTGGAGTGTCCATTTTAATATATAAAAAAATTCCTCTTTAGCACAATTTCAAAAGAGCTAAAGTTTCAAGGTTTCCAAGATAATTATATCCTATTCGCAACAAAAAAGCGAATGATCTCACGAAGAGAAATATTTTATTTACTTGTAGAAAAGAAGCTGTTAAATAAATTAAACTACTAACTGAAAAATAAAATTTGCTTGAAAGTCTATTTATCATAAAATATTGCTTGTTTTAATAATAAAGAGCTTTTTAATCTTATTTTATTTACGTTAAATTTGTTTAAAGAAAGATTTACTAAGAAATTTTATAGGTATTTATGTCAATACATTAAGATCATTTCGAATTGACTTGTCTGATTGCTTACTCAGCAACTGCTTCTTGGATGCCCATATCCAGCTGACTGGTGAAACCAACACACGAACAGTTGATTTAGCCCAAAATATAGCTGTCTTTTTTATCAGCAGTCCAGTGAAGAATGAAATCAGCAGTCCAAATTAGTGGGGGCTCTTTCTCATTAAGAGTATTCTTAATCAAGTCGACTTTTCCGAGGAAGAAATCAACTAAATGTTGCCACTTTTCAGGTTTATCATAAGTGTATTTAGCACCAGAGAATAAAGTAGCAGAGAAGGCATCAGCATTATCTGCTGGCTTCTTGTGAACCACAAAGATAGGCTTAGCGCCGACCATTAAAATTCTAATTTCTCCTTCTTTGATTCTTGGTAAGAATGCCATATCTACTAACATTCCTTGATCTCCAATAATGTATTGTTCGCAAAAATTCATAAAGTCGCCGAGAGTTTTATGTTCAACATGGTTATCTTTAGCTTCAGTAAGTTTAAGTTTTGTATCTACAGGAAGAGTATCTCCTGCTTTATAGGGTCTTTCATCTTCAACAACAACTCTCCAGATTCCTTATCCGGTGGATCCTCTGTTTTGCTTCAAAACTCTCTCACCATAAGAAAGGATTTTTGGGAAATTCTTTTTAAAATCGGGAATATCATAATACACATAGGTGTCTTCTGGGACAAGGCCGGTTTTGTTTAGCTTTACCAGAGCAGATTTAGCTCCAAAGTTGATCATAGAATCAGGGTGAGTCATGCCTACGAGCCCTCTCTCGGATAATCTTCTGAGAGTCTCAAAGTATATCTTTTAATTATCAGGCAAGGATCCTGGGTTAACTCTTCCAATGTAACCTGAGAATCTATGAGCAACATCATTGTAGATTTCTTCAGCTCTGTTATTTTCAAATTTGATGATTTCTGAGTGCCAGCCTTTGGCTTTGATGGCTTCAACAATAGGGATGGAATCCTTTCTGTGTCCATCAGGTCCTTTGTCTGATCCTCCAACTGACTCGAAGACGCATATGGCTCTTCTTTCCTTGAGTTTTTCATTAGCAATGCAGGGGCCCATGTTCCTAATAAAATTAAAGATTTTTGATAGGTTTCGATAATTTCAACATTTTAATCCAATACAAAATAAATTTAATGACATTTTTCAAGCAAAACGCAGCCGCACATTCATAATTTATTTCCAAATCAATCTAAGCAGCTTAATCAAAGGTAAAATAGTAAGTAATCTATCAAATCTTTTGAAAGTAACCAAAAATTTTACTTATTTAATATTAATAATTCGCGCCGAGGAGAATATTGCTCAACCATCTGGTTCGCTGTTTATTCCGCTGGTAATAATAAGCTGTTTATTTGCTAATAATGATATAGATTTTATTTTGCTAGAGAAATCATTTGGCAGTGACTTGTCTGATAGCTTAAAGAGCAACTTTTTATTGGATGCCCATATCCAACTGACTGGTAAAGCCAACACATGAACAGTTGATCTCACCCAAAATGTAGACGTCTTACTTTTTCTCGTTCCAGTCCAAAATGAAGTCTGCAGTCCAAATTAGTGGGGGCTCTTTCTCTTTGAGAGTTTATTTAACTAACTCTACTTTGGAAAGGAAAAAGTTAACAAGAGTTTCCCATTTTTAAGGTTTATCGTAAGTGTATTTTGCACCTGAAAAGAGAGTAGCTGAAAAAGCATCAGCATGTTAGGCAGGTTTTTTGTGGACAACAAAGATGGGTTTAGCTCCGACCATCAAAATTCTAATCTCTCCTTCTTTAATTCTTGGTAAGAATCTCATATCAACCAACATTCCTTGATCTCCCACAATGTATTGCTCGCAGAAAGTCATAAAGTCACCGAGAGTATGATGCTCAACGTGATTATCCTTGGCCTCAGTTACTTTCAGTTTTGTATCAAGAGGAAGAATATCTCCAGCTTTGTAAGGTCTTTCATCTTCAACAACAACTCTCCAGATTCCTTCTCCAGTAGATCCTCTGTTTTGCTTCAAAACTCTCTCGCTTTAAGAGAGAGTTTTGGGGAAGCTTTCTTTAAAATGAGGTATTTCATAGTAAACATAGGTGTCTTCTGGGACGAGACCGGTTTGGTTAAGTTTGACCAAAGCTGACTTAGCTCCAAAGTTGATCATAGAATCAGGGTGAGTCATGCCGACTAATCCTGCTGTTGAAAGTTTTCTAAGAGTTTCAAAGAAAATTTTTTCATTATCGGGAAGGGATCCTGGATTGATTCTTCCAATATAGCCGGAGTATTTCTGTGAGACTTCTTGATAGATTTGTTCAGCATTTTCATTGGTGAATTTGATGATTTAGCAGTGCCAACCCTGAGCTCTGATTTGATCTCTGATGGGTATGGAGTCCTTTCTGTGTCCATCGGGGCCTTTGTCTGATCCTCCAACTGATTCGAAGATGCAGATGGCTTTCCTATCTTTGAGATTAAAGGCTTCCATTTTGAGAAATAAGATTAAAAGATATGTTGCGTTATTTGATTTCAACTATTAATAGCATTTATTAAAGCACATTTAATGAGAGTTACTGGTTGTTGAGAGCCTGAGGTTTTTCAGTTAAAAGTTTAAGAATTAAGAGCTGCTGCATATTGAAGCCGATATTTAATGTGGACAAGGAATACAGGAGATGGTTCAAATTAAAATAATCATGATGATTATTAGTGCAAAAATTTATCATCTTGAAAGAACGAACGATCGAAATATATTATTTCTAACTTTTTATGAACCTTTTATAATATTCGAATCAAAGCTTTTATTCAAATTCTAGACTTACTATTCATAATTTGATTTCCACAAAACTTACTCACAGTCATTGATAACTATTCAAATCATTCATAGATCTATTGGTTTTGATTTTTAAATTTGCTTCTTTGAGGTTCTCTTTGTCGGCCATCGAGCCTCCATTAACTCCATTAACTAAAACTTTCCATCCCTCAAACACTCCACATTTAAGGACATACTAAACCTATGAATAATAGTAATTTTAGCAAGCCCTTCGATTGAGATTACCAGCCGGATGAATGCTTTACATATGCCTTGGTTTATGAAAAAGTTTATGTATTCAATTTTCCTCGCTCAGGGTTAAGTAAGAGTTATTCTAATTATGATTAATAAATAGTAGATTAATTGGAGAAATCATGAGTATAATCTATGGCTTGATGAAGCTAGACTCATCAGATGGTTAAAGATTGAATAGAAGAAGATATCCTCGAAGATTCTTTTTTAAAATAAGGTTAATCAAAAAATAAACATCAATTCACCAATTCATTTTATTCGAATAAAACTTATTCAAATGCAATATATAATTATGATGCATCGATGAAATATTTTGTATGGTCAGCGTAAGTGAGTTGGTCCTTCTAAGGACTCCTCCTATTGAAGTCTTAAAAAATCAGACCAATTAGCATGTTTCAGCAAGATCGTGAAATGCTAAATTGGAATAGTATGATCGGGAATGAAATGAAAAAAATGGTAAAAGATTTAGGAACACCGATATTAATTATTTATAATTTTTATTAGAGAGGTAAAACCCCATATAGTATCTCTATTATAAAGTACTAAAATGATTTCAAATTAAAATCAGTATCTTCCTTCATTTCGATGTCAATTCTCAAAACCATCACCCTGTTGATCCTCGCTGTCATCTCCATGGCTGCCTCGTAAGTTGATTGGTTATTTAGATTCGTTAATGTTAAATCATTCAGGGTTAGCATCTTTTTATCAAGGCCGTGCCCATGTATTGTTTTCTTTACATGAGGACTCAGCTGTATTCTTGTGCTTAAAGCAGGGTTTATTTACGATGATATAGCATCAGCAGGTACTTATGACGCTAGTGAGCAATCGGTTTATGATTTTTAAGCGTAGCAGTAGGGGTTGGATTATTCAGAAAACCGGTTCAAATTCCTCAAAATTAGCCGTATCTTAGATACCAACTAGAGTATGACCTAAAGCATGTTAGAAAGTTTGATTTAAAAGATATAGACGTAACTTCCTGATGAGCAAGCGTAAGAGAAATATAAACTAGACGTATTAATTGTTCGAGTTAGCCCGTACACAGAAGCCAAATCAGAGTAACATAAATTATATCTAGAATGTAATTTCTTGGAAAAACAGTCGTAATTTTTGATTCACTAAGAGTATTAATTCCCTAATAAAGCCAAAGTAAGCAAGCTGCGATCTAGGGTATACCATCTATCAGATAGAATTACTTCAGAAAAGTAAATTGGAGAATTATGTAGCCGTTTTTGCATCTCTATTCAGTGTAGTTCTCAGATTAAATTAGAAGTAAAGTCAATGAAATCAAGAGTAATGACTGTGAGATTTAGATGTAAATTCACGATTACCAAGTGTATGAAATACTTAACCCAGTCGTAAATTCTAATCTACGAAGTGTAAGACCAACAATATTAAGTGGTAATGAGCTGATCACTTAGAGTTTTAATTGCCCTAAATCAGACGTAATTCTTATGTTATTTAGAGTAATCATGTTTTAAGCCAGGACTCGTTATTTTTATTTGAAGTAGCGTACTTCCTCCTACAAAAAGACAAAGTTTAAGTTCCTAATCAAGAGTAAGAGTTTTTACTAGATAGTCGTTTAAATTTATTTACTTAGTGTATGATGTCACTCATTCAGGCGTATTCCAAAATCCACTTAGGGTATTTCTGGCACAATGCAGCCTGTAATAAAATGGCTATCCAGAACGTATGCTTGCTGTCATGCAGACAAATAATAATGCTTTCTATTTGCTTTACGCAGTGTAATACTCATATAACTGAGAAGTCTCACCCTTTTTAATCAGAGTATGAGATCAAGCAAATCAGAAGTAACTGTCAATTTATTCAGACCGTATCTGCGTAAAAACTAAGCGTAAGACCTTATACATCAAGATGTATTTGTGAGGTGAGGCAGGGTAAATGCCCC
>Ga0194117_10004536_pt1 | contig 13201 bp, 8 predicted proteins | sample TA2MahsurfametaG_FD_160579 | JGI IMG/M metagenome (GOLD analysis project Ga0194117, IMG submission 160579) | Freshwater microbial communities from Lake Tanganyika, Tanzania - TA2015009 Mahale N1 surface | ecosystem: Environmental > Aquatic > Freshwater > Lake | place: Tanzania: Lake Tanganyika...
AAAACATAAATGTAAATATTCTATGCGTAATAAGCATAGAAAAAAGTCGAAACACTTAAACTATAATTAGCAGCTCGAGTATGCCAAATACCTAACAGAAAATCATTTATATTCCAAACTTGGAGTGTCCTAAAAATCACTCCAAGCAACCCTCTGGATGGGCTAGACCGTCTACCTTCCGGCTGTATCTTGGTTGCTATGACTATCTTGGTTTATTGTCATTGAGTTGCAGAGTCAATTGAGCTGAGGTCAAAGTTCACTTGTAAGCATTGACATAAAAATCAATTTATTTGAGCTCATCTCAGGAGTGGCATAGCAAATCACTGTGACTAAACGTGGCAGTTGTTAGTCAGGCCTTGTCCCTAATCTGTAAATTCTCTTAGATTTATCCAATCAATTATTATTGAGATTTGGATCTTGATTAATCCTGATAATCAAAAACGTATTATGCAAAAATAAAAATGAATCAGCACAGAAGACTACAGTATCAAGTGTTCTCTTAATTTAGCTTATTTTTATTAGTTGTTATATCATCTATATTATCTCTCAATATAAAAAAATGAAATAACCAGCTTTACATAGTTAACGAAACGAAAGGCCCGAAATGACAACTAAAAATCGAGTGCGCCTCATCCAACAAAATAAAAAAATATTGATAGAGGTGTATAAATTAGAATCCATGATCAATAATGTTTTGGAAAGATCTGTCTCAAAGGGGTTTTCATTTGAATAGGGGGACTAAGAGAATAAAAAGAAATATAAGGAAGAAATAGACTAACAACTCAAACATATGGCTAGACTAAAAAAAGAAATAAAGATGATTAAGGTGAGTATGGCTGATCACCAGCATTAGTAGGTTAAAAAGCAGTAGAACTAGCTAATATATCTCAAACGATAGTACGAAAAAATGTTGAAGTAGAGAAATACCATGTAGAAGAAGAAAAATGAAAAATAGTAGGCATTAGAGTTTCATAAACCGATTCATAATCAAACTGCCTAGACATACGACCACTACAAAAAAGTAAAAGCCTAAAATGGATAACTCAAGTTGAAGATTCATCATCTTTAAAAATAAATAGCTAAGTATCATAAATACAAAGAACTTGCCAAAGGTTCAGTTCCTAAGTTGTATGATAACCCTGATTACGAATTTATGAAGATGGATAATTAGATTAGGGAGATGAGGAAGGAAATGAAAAGGATTTAAGAGAAATGGAAAGGAAAATTATAGGCTTTGAATCGAGAGTATTTTTCTTTTAAGAATATTTTTATATAAAAAGAAGCAGAAATCTAAAATTTGCAGAAAGAAGCACGGAATTGGGAAAGCAAAATGAACTCGAAAAGAGATGAAAATATAATAGCAAGTGATCGACAAAGAATAAGCAGTGTTTCTATTTCACCTCAAAAGCGAAAAGAAATACAGGACCTGATTGAATAGTAAAAGAAAAAGCTAAAACGCCTGGAGCCGAAGTCAAATATCAGCAAAAACAAAAATTAGAAATCCAAACCTGAAAGCCTCAAACCTCCTGTTGTTAAAGATCTACCTGTTATCAAGGAAATCGCTGTTTAGACAGAAAAAGCAACCTAATAAGTGAAATCAGAGAGCTAAATAAAAATTGAGAAACAAGAAAATAAAGTCAATCAGCAGAAGCCAAAAAAGATGGTTTAAAGTGTAGGTGTCGGGACGTCTTTTTACTACTCAGATGACTGAGACAGCCAAGGTTCAAATCTTAATATTGTATAAAGTGACTGTTCAATATATATATTATCATCAAGACTCTAAAGCCCAAAACTGTACGTATAAGCATCATAGCGAAGTAACTTAGGTCTAATATCAATTAAAACAGTCAAAAAACAAAAATTCTTCTTCACTTGTACACATAAGATATCATATAAATACTGAACTTAAAATTATGGAGAGGATGTACTTGAATTCAAGTTGAGGAATAAGACCTGTCAAAATTGTATATTTAAAAACAGATTTTTAGATAAAAAAGGAGAGAGTTTTTGGTTTCCAAAATTAGAAATCTTGATTAATATTTTGGTAACACCCTTAGTATCGGAATTTAAATTAAAAATGGCTAATCTTTCTTGGTTAACTTCAATCTTTAGAAACCTCAAGGTTTATTTTCTAAAGTTTAAGATTTATTCTAATAAATGGCAAATGTTACCTGTTTCAGTAAATTTGGAAATTATGAGCCTAGAAATTTGACGGTAATTTTAAATACTTCCATCTCCGCTCATTCACTCAAGGAATACATGGTGTATCTTTCCTAAAGACATTATTTCTTTATCGTCAATACTTTCTGAGTAACTAGAGAGTTTTAGTAACTTCATGTATAAAAATACAAGCAATTAAAATGAATTTTATAATAACTAAGTTGTTAAAATGAGCGAAGAACGTGAGAGAAGTGTATAATCCCTTGCCATCCTTGTTTAGCCAAGTGACTCCCATTCCAAAAAGCATAATAGTTATGTGCCTGGCTAAAAATGTGGCAAATGGTCGTAGTAAGAACATTTGAAGTATGTGGTTTTTATCGACTACAACAAGTAAAAGATGAGATCCAAAGATAAAAGAAGGTAATTTTGTAAGTTATGCAGATCCAACAAGTTTTACGAAGAAATGTCAAGATTTATCTCAACCAGAAATGCCCTACAATGTCGTAGCCATCATCAAAAACTCGAAGAGAAGTACAACCAAATCAACAAAATAATCAATCTCTATAAAGGAACTTTCAACAAAACACTGTATAGACAGATGATGGATAACCTAGATGCAATCAGTCATGAGAAAAAAACAGTCTCTTAAAAATCCAGGACTCACTCCAACATCATGGTTGACGCATGTGTTCAAACTGAAATACAAGATTTAAGATACTAATTCATTCAGACGGAGCCTAACATCATTCTGATTCAAGGTCGAGGTCAAGTCTCCTCTCAACGATTTTTTCCGCCTCCACCCTATTACTATCCAAACGTTTATCAAAATATAGAGTTCCCTACAAATAGTATGATTCCACCGCCGTATCCACAGAGTTTATACGGATGGTGGGGAGGTGTTAGACAAAACAGATTATGAGTTTCTTGATCTTTTTAACTTTTTTTTATCTTACTGACGTTGAATATTATGATTTGTTAAAAATAGAATAAATAATAAAATTGAAAAATGCCTTTATAAATTAAAAATAAATAAAAATAGTCGGTTGTGACCAATCGATCTATCGACAAGAATGAATAATTTCATGATAAAAGTTAAATATTCATTTTTTTGAAATTAAACGAGCTATTTCCAAGAGTTACTGTTTTTCTTTCTACTTTTTAAGAGGAAGCAGTGCTTTTTAGAGCACTCTCTACTTATCTTGGGCTTATTTCAGCTTTTTTTCGATGATTTACATCTACTATAGTTTTTATGTCAAACATTTTGTAATTAATTTGCCCTATTATTCGATTTTTTACATCTATTTCTCGTTCCTACGCTTTTATCCTTTCAGAGTTTAAATGACCTAAGCCACGATTCTCTTTTGTTTGCTAAATTTCTAAGCCTAAGTTAATAAACTTCGTTGCTATTTTTATAAAATTTCACATCGAATACGTATCTGTTAAATATCTTCATGTTTTTCTTCATTTTATTCTTACTATTCGAGAAGCTTTCTTTCTTTCTCAAGCAGCTATTTGTTATTACTATATGTACAGATCAAAGTCATCAAACTCTGATTCAAAGCATAAGACTCTATCTTTTGTCTACAAAGTGAACATTTCTATAGTTTGAGTTTCATATTCTTCTTGAACTGTCCTTTGGGAGGGTATTCAAAGAGGCAGTCCTTACAAATATTATGCCCGCATGGAAAAAGTATGACAGGGTGATGATCAGGTGGTATCATGAGTTCAAGACAAATACTGCATACATTTGACTCGATTTAATTACTTATTTGTTTGGTAAGTCGTTTAGTTTGCTTGTCGTTACTTTTTTGAAAAGGATTGTTCATTTTTTGTATCAAGTTAGCTGCGTAGTTCTCAATGCCATCTTCAACGTTGAGTTTTTTCTTGATTTGCTATCTCTATCTTTGTTCGTTCCATTTTTTCCATTTTTATTGATGTTGCTTCAGCTCATCATCTTCACTCATTTTTCCGAAAAATATACAAACATCCAACCAAAAACATTAAACAACTTTAAGATACCTAATATTGAAGGTATCACTTCAAAATACAAACTAAGAAATTTTTTACAATACTATTACATTTGTCATTTAGAATTATGTTTATTTTTTAATAAGTTCTAATTTAGTTTTCTATGCCTGAAGAAAGTATCAAAGTTTTTACAAGAGTTCGACCCCTAACAATCAAAGAGAACAATAAGAGTACGTATATAACAATCTAGTGGTGGCTGAATGTATTACGCCTGACCTCAAATAAAAACAACTTGTTCTTAGGGATCCCAATTCCAAAAGAAATAATAATAAAATTTTTACGTTTGATGATATCTTCGCACAAGAAAGTACACAAGAGGCCATATTTTAAATCACAAGTAAGGCGCTAGTCAAAGAAGTACTGCAAGGTTATAATGGAACGATCTTCGCATATGGTCAAACTGGTTCAGGTAAAACTCACACGATGATGGGAGATCTAAAAGAAGAGAGCGAATGGGGAATCATTCCGCGTTGTTTTGAGTCAATTCTCTCTGCAGCTAAATCAGATAAATCCAAAGATTATCTAATCATGTGTTCGTATGTGGAGCTTTACAATGAAGAGCTTAGAGATTTGCTTCATTTTAATGACAAAATAAAGTTGTAATTACGTGAATCACCTGATAAAGGAGTAATTATAAAAGAGCTAAAAAAAGTTCCAATAACTTCTTGGGCTGAAATATTTAAGTACCTGAAATTTGGTAACCAAAACAGAACTACAGGAGAAACACTCATGAACTCTTAATCTTCGCGTTCTCATTCTATTTTTACGATATATGCTGAATCAATGGAGAAAAGAAGTGATCAAAGCTAGAATCTCGTGGGATCTAAATTCAATTTGGTTGATTTAGCTGGTTCTGAGAGGCAGAGTAAAACTGGATCAATAGGGGAGAGATTTTTGGAAGCTACAAAGATAAATTTGTCTCTAACAGCACTTGGAAAAGTTATTTCAGCTTTAGTGGAAGGTAAAGGAGCATTTATTCCATACAGAGATTCTAAGTTGACAAGACTTTTACAAGACTCGCTAGGTGGCAATTCAAAAACTGTAATGATAGCAACTGTGTCACCCGCAAGTCCTAACTATTAAGAGACCTTATCAACTTTGAAATATGCATCACGAGCAAAATACATTACGAATGTACCTATAATAAATTTGGACCCAAAAGATGCTCTTCTGAAATAATATGAGTCAGAAATAAGAAACCTTAGAAATATGTTGAATTAGATACAAAAAGATGAGCAGCCTGCTTTGGATACTCTGATTGAAGAGAATAAAAGGATTAAAAATCAAGCGTAAGATTAGAAGAAAGATTTGATTGGGAAGATTAAAAAGTTGGAATAGCAGCTCATATCAGCTCCATATGAACTCCCAAACGAATATAAGAAGGAGAGGAATATTCGCGAACAAAAATTGAGTTTTATGTAGAAAAACTACAAAAATCTTGAATAGGAGGTCAAAGATATGAAAGAACAGCTCACTTACTTGAGAAAGAAGTACAAGGCAGCATCGAAATAAATTTTTCAGATGTAGAATTAGCATTAGAAAGAAAGAGAAATCATTCAAGAGGAATTCGATGAGATAAAAAAAGAAAATATCATACTCCGAAGTGTTTTAAATGTTTTATTTACTGAAAAGCAACTCAAAAACATCATAGGTCTGGGTAATTGGTAAGCAAACCAAAAATTCAAGTTGCCTGTCTTCTATTTCAAAGATAGGCATACTCTGGCCTTTCCCTGCGAGGATTAGCCTGAAAATTAGCCTCAAATAGCATCTCACAAGGTCGATTGCCGTGACCACTCAATCGACAAGTACCACACAACAGCTACATCGTTTGGTGCGAGAATAAACGCGTCGTACCAGAGTCGTAACATAATCCGTAAAAAATGATATGTTGTTTTTAGTATGTAAATGTATGTTAATTATAAGCAGATCTGCACTGTTTTAATATCAGAATTAAGTGTTTAATGGATCAAAATCTACCACAAATCAAGGTGATCGTAGTGGGAGACAGTGGAGTTGGCAAGAGTAGCATCCTCTATAGATTTGTCAATGATTAGTTTAATGAGTTTAGCGAGGCAACACTTGGAGCTGCGTTTGTTTCAAAGGTGCATAACTACGGACCGTAGAAAGCTATAAGATTTCAAGTTATATTTGGATAATTTAGGTGTGGGATACAGCTGGTCAGGAAAAATATAAATCGATTGCTCCCATCTATTACAGAGGTACATTTGCTTAAAGAAAGAATCACAGATTGCACTATGTGTATACGATATAACAAAAAGGGAATCATTTGCTGTTCTTAAAAACTGGGTTGACGAGTTGAAGAATAAAGGACCTTAAAATTTATGTAAGAAGAGTGAGATGTAGTATTGGCAGTGGTTGGTAATAAGATAGATAAAGTTGAATAGGAGGCTATAAGCTATATCTAAGCCAAAGAATATGCAGAGTCGGTTAAGGCAGTCTTGAAGTTGACAAGTGCCAAAGACGGCAAGGGGATAAATGTAACTCTACTCAAACTTAGTAACTCTTTACAACTATTGCATAAAAAATCGAGGAGCAAAAGACAGGTCTAGCTAACAAGGCAAATGCAGGCAAAAGCTCAGTACCTTTGGCAGGTGCAGGTAAAGACAAGAAGAAGTCGAGTTGTTGTGGAGGCAAATAAAAATGAAAATGGTTTGTTGAATTATTTTTAATCTATACTTAAATTGGAAAATGGGGTGAGGTGTGTTAGCTTATTGATTTTGTTAACTAATATTTATTAATAATAATGTGGGAGAGGGAATAATAAAAATCGGACAAGATGAAAGGCAAAAACTACGAAGGTTATTAAGTATTAGAAGTATTGGGAAGTGGTACATTCGGTAAAGTTTACAAAGTAAAAATTATAATAACAGAGGTGAAGGATAGCAGGACAGGATAGCTAATGGCGATGAAAAATGTACTGCAAAACAAGAAGTACAAAAATAGAGAGCTATAAATTATAAAGATGATTAATAGCAAATACGTAGTTAAACTACACAACAATTTTTATGTGGAGGAGAAAGATGTAATAATGTACTAAGTTAGGGTGTATATCTCAATTTGGTGATGTAGTACATGCCAGAGACATTATCGAAGATAATCAAACAGAACTATCCCTATAAAAAGTATATACCAACACCAACGATAATCAACTATACGCGATGCCTCATCACAGCTCTGAGAGATATTCACGTACTCTTCTAGATTTATCTAGGCGAATAATATTTGTCATCGAGATATTAAACCTTCCAACATACTTGTTAATGAGAATTAAGCCAAGTTATGTGATTTTGGATCGGCTAAAATATTGAGTGTTGGCCAAAAAAATATTGCGTATATTTGTTCGAGGTACTACAGAGCACCTTAGTTACTCTTTGGAGCTATCTACTACAGTAGTCAAGTGGACATATGGTCGATGGGATGTGTGATTGCCGAGATGATGACAAATCATTCTCTTTTTTAGGGTGCAAACAGTACTGCAATGCTGTCAAGGATCATCAAGTGCATAGGATCGCCTACTTAGTCAGATCTTTATAATATGAAATTGAAAGAGGGTGAAGTTCAGCTTACGGAGATTCAAGGATCGGGTTTGGCTAGTAGGCTTAAAAAACTCAATCCGAATTGTGACGAACAGTTGATAGATTTGGTTTAGAAGATGGTGGTGTATGATCCCACTAGGAGAATAACAGCTGAATAGGCTTTAAAATTGCCACTTTTCAAATGAAATCAGCGATTTTTAAAATGATTTTCATTTTGTTTTATAATTCTTCCTAACATCAAACAATTCTTATCAAGCTAAAACTATTCTCATAATTGGCTTTTTCTAGTGTTTACTTTTTAAATCATTTGGTTTTGATGAATGATTCGGGTTGAATATAATTATTTATAAAGGAAGAGATGAGTGAGTATTTCAGACGATATATCAAGAAGGAGCATTATCCGAATCCACCGTAAATAATGGCTGACCTAGCTCGAATATCAAGTTCAAAACTACGTTCAAAAACTGTGTATACGATGGCTTTAACTATCGCGAGTGGAAGCAAACTTGGGATGATGATTGGAACGTCATCTGGTGCGAAAAGGAACAAGTTGACTGGGTTTTTTAAAAACATCGCATACTACCACACATGAAAGTCAATCACTTTAGAGGATGGTACGAGCTCTGTCGGAAGGATATGCTCAACAAAAACTTGAAGAAGTTCAAACGTGGACTAGATAAGCAGAACAATCGTGAGGAGTCGGACTAGTATGACTTTCTGCCTGCTACTTTTTTGCTTCCAAGTTAATATGTCATTTTTTATGAGGAGTTCAAAAAGACGCAAAATGATTCACGATCGCTTTGGATTATGAAACCCGTAGATTTATGCTTAGATAGACTTCGAAATGCCAAGGAAAAGGAATTTTCATTTTTAATAAAATAAGCGAAGTTTCGAGATGGAAATCTTTTAACCGCGATAATCCACCAGAACCATACGTATGCCAGAGGTATCTCCTCAATCCATTGCTTTTTGGAGGCAGAAAATTCGACATGCGTATCTACGCTCTCTGTACTTCTTACCAACCTTTAACGATATATCTGTATAGGGCAGGTTTCGCTCGTTTTGCACATTAAAGATATGATAACAGCGATATCGACAACTTATGTATAGCTTTTAAAATACAGATAAACATCTGACGAACGTGGCTATCAACATAAATGCCCCAAACTATGTGAAGTGGATAGGTGGAAAATGGTTTTTGTAGGAACTGAAAAAGTTCATGTTGAGTAAAGTAGGAATCGAAGTGACTAACAATGCTTTCTTTGATATACAGCGTTGCATTATCAAATCGATGCTAGCTGTTCAAAAACTAGTCACTAACAGTCCCAACTCATTTTAATTATATGGTTTCGATTTTATATTCGATTCGAATGGAAAGGCATGGCTTTTGGAGGTAAATGGTGGGCCATCTATGACATCAAATACTAAAGAGGATGCAGAACTGAAAGTAGGGTTAATTGATGATGTGATGACAATCATAAATGTCTAGGGAATGTAAATATTTCTTGATGAAGATTAAAAGGTGATGAAGAAGTTATAGGTGGCTTCGATTTAATCTACAAAAATAAAGAAATCAACATAGGTTCTGCTACTTCGTATACAACAATGTTGGGCTGTAAGAACAATCGTGTTGACAATCTCAAAAAGTTAGCAAGAGCCACTGCATTTCGTTTGGCTAAATAATATCAATAAAAAAATAAGGTGGTAGATAGTACAAAGAAGATAGAGAACAAATTTACAATAAAAACATCAACAAAAATAGCCCAATCCAAAATACCGCAAAAAACAACAGTTATAGACTCACGAAAAAGTAATCGTAGAAACTATGTAGATGTTTAGTCATTAACTTCTAACCCCAAGCACGAGGAAGCCAAAACGAGCCATGTTATCAAGCATCGTCCTTAATAATAATGATTTGTATTAATTTTTCATAATCCATCTTTTGTGGCTTCATGTCTTCAAAATATTTTAAAATAAAATTGTTTCTTCTTTAGTTGGCAAGTGAGTTAGTAAGGTGAAGAATCTTATGATAGTGAAGTTTTTGTGTGAATCTAATTCATCTTGCTGGAGTGGACCGTTTCTAATCCTTAGAATTAATACCGATATAATATTTAAAAATAGAATATCAGTATGGTCAAAAAAGAAATTAAGCTTACAAATGAAAACCATTGCAGTGATAAAGCTGGGAAGAGCAAAATTATGCTTAAGAAGGTTTAAATTTAAGAAGAGCTATATTTCGAAGATAGTTTCACAGAAAAAAAAGGAATATAATCCGACCAACCCTCAGAAAACATTGGAATTAGAGAAAAGAAGATAAGAAAACAAAGGAAACCAAAGAAACACAATCCTGATGACAGATTTTTGAAGGAACATTAAAAAAAATACTATCTTTTTCCTTTTATTTATTCCACCTAAAATGCCTTTCTCAAAATCAGTTGGGCTCAGTGGAAACCTAACAGTGTCTATAAGAAGATGTCTAAAATTCTTAGTTCTTGCCCTAAAATCCCAGGAAAAACCTCTATTCAATGCAAGTCATATGACCAGAGAATGAAGTTCTAACATTTCATTAGACCTCCTCGAGATTAGAAGCAGGACCTTTTCTAATCATCTCTTTCCTATCTTGAAAAAACTCTACTCTAGCCCAAGGATGTGGAAATAATAGTAGCCTATGTTTCTAAAATGGGTGAGAAGAGCCCATACATGTAATTTTTGACACAGGTGATTGAGGTGGAGCAAATAGACTGTGAGCAGATAAAGCTCGAATGTGAGGTAAAACGAGATGATTCAAGCATAACTTAGGGAACAAAATAAAACTAGATTCTTTTTAACGAATTCTTCGACTCTGCTTGACCAAAATCAATTTGATTTTCCTCATTATATTTTATAACAAATAAAGTATAGTGTTTTAAAACAAACAAAAATATCATTTTTGTATTCGCCAGTCCATGTTATCGATGTTAAAGTTTGTGTTCTTTGATGGGGCATTTTGAGGATATTGCTCATTTTGTTCGATATTTCCATAGTCATCGTACACTCCTATGTTATAGCTTTTTTTCTGTTGTTGTTTCGATTGCTAGATTATTTCAAATGGTCGTTTTAGATCACCTCTTGCATTTGAACTTACAAGTTCTTTTATATAGCTCTAACCTTAGGGCTGAAACTATTGACGTAGAAGTGAACCATTTTGTATATTTGAGATAAATCGAGGTGAGAGTTGAGAGCTTTGATTAGTTTGCACAAAGCTAGGAGGATATCTAGGATCGTAGGTGTATTCTGGAGTTCCCAAGGTAGGCAAGGTAGGTGCAGTCGAGAATACTCTTTGTACTCCTTCGTCATGATAAAGTATAGGATTATACTTGCTGGAAGGTCTATCCGAATAATTGTACAAAAGTGTAGGATTAATAGGTTTGAATTAAGCATCGGGTTTTACATCAACTCCTTGCACTTTCAATACAACTCTGCTTTGAGCCTTAGCAGTCTCCAAATCAACATTTTCAGGATAATGTACTATTTGTCTGAGTGTTATGATTTTTACTTTTATACAGGTACATACTCATATCTTTTTATCTTTTTTTAAACTGAAACATACTCTACTCTTTTCTAAGGAATTATCTATTTGTGGTACTCAACTCTTTTCTCAACTGCATAGTAGTCTTGTTTTATGACTTCGCGCGGGATCGTCTCGATCACTTTCCTCTACTCGTATTTTGTTACTTTCTTTTTTATGGGAACGCGTTCAACATAGGTGCGATTTTAGTATTCAATTACTTTTTTCTCATAAGGGACGTAACTGACTCTACTTTCACCTAAATTAGCATATCGGTACCTTTCACGACCTATTGGTTAGTAACTTGAGAAGATACAAATCGACTTGCTTAACTCTTAACTCTTGATGTACCATTGCCTGTTTGAATATTCTGATTAGTATTTATATTATTTTGAGGAATGAAGGACATGTGGTATGGATCTCGGTTTACAGAAGACTGTGTGAAAGGCAAGGATCTAACAGGTATTTGATTTTGTGAGAAGGCATTGATGTCGTATTCGCTTACATATTGAAGAGGTGGGGAGTTAGGTTTGATTAATTTCGAAGGGGAACTATTTGGATTTATGCTCATTATAAAATCTAATTATTAACATCAACGTTAAATTAGATAGAGCTGAGTCTTCAAATTTTTTCATTCTTTTGGATAAATGGATGAGGGATTAATGTGGATGATGATTTTGAAATTAATATGAAGAATTCCAGCAACTGCTAGAATTTTAGCTGATTCAAAACTGTTGTTTATCATAGTTATTATATATTCATTTGTTTATGGAGGCTGAGCACACGTTGGATCCAAAAAAACTTACTGAAGAGCTCGAAAAAATGACAGAAGTAGCAATCAACTAAAGTAGTGGGCTAAGGCAGTCATCTTTACTTAAAAGCAAATCATCGCAACCAAAGGATGCAAACCTAAATTTGAAGAGCTTGTTCCCTACTTCAAAGCTTACGAGAGTAGAGACGAAACTGTTGGAAGAGGTACATTTTAATAGATAAAGGTTTCATTTTGATGGGAGAACACTACGATGTTCACAGATACCACCCTCCACTAGTCTACGGCAGAAGAGGAAACGCTTAGACAGGAGAGGGTATCAGTTTGGCAGTGGGTAAGTCAAGAAAAGGCGAAAAAGTTTACATTCTGATAACTTACATCCTACCAATTATTTCAGCAAGAGCAGTACCTCAACAAATCAACTTTTACAACGACTTTAGTAAATGTGAGGTTATTCAGTTGGAGAGTTAGAGCAGTTTAACTGATTTGAAAGATGAAAAATTATCCATAATTATTTTTGAGGTATAAAAATATAAGAATTATTATGTAAACAAACGGTTTCAAAATATGAAACTCACAATGCCAAAAGCAATCATTTGGACAATCTTTGTCAGTAAAAGTATATCATTCCTTCCAGATTTATCCTTGAAAAAGAAGTACTTAAATTTCAAGTCATTATTTTGACCTTTAATAATATTATTAACTCCTATAATGCTTAAAGCTAAGAAGAAAACGACAACTTAAATTATCTGCTAAAATCTGAACCTCCCCAAACAAACTATCTTTCAAGATTACAAGTGTATCCTTGAGTCAGGGTTCTCCTACTTTGGAAGACTATACATTGGCTAATAACATCTCATGTTCGTTTCCAATATGTTCGGATTCGTCAAGAAGATAGCCATTGCCTTTGATTCCATTACAAATTTAACTGAGATTACGAATGAGAAAATCACTTTGGCAGGAAAGTGCTATAAAGATCAAAGTGACTCAACTCAGGAATTTACATTTTCTGGTTTCAAAAATAGCAACGCTTTTAAAATGATAAAGGCGTTGTGGAAAAGAGAGAAACTTGAACTTGATGCTTCAGGTAGTAATATTGATGGATCTGAATATGGTTAAAAATCTAGTTAAAACAGTTTT
>Ga0194117_10004537_pt1 | contig 13201 bp, 10 predicted proteins | sample TA2MahsurfametaG_FD_160579 | JGI IMG/M metagenome (GOLD analysis project Ga0194117, IMG submission 160579) | Freshwater microbial communities from Lake Tanganyika, Tanzania - TA2015009 Mahale N1 surface | ecosystem: Environmental > Aquatic > Freshwater > Lake | place: Tanzania: Lake Tanganyika...
TATATGTTCATCAGAAGTGTTAGAGTACCAAAGGAAAATCTCTTCACTAAATATGTTTAGGTGACAGACGATGGAGAGTATAAAACAGTAGGAGATGCAAGGATAGGCTATGGAACGATGATGTTCGTCCGTGAGATCATATGCTGCATCCTACCCAAAATCTACGCCCTTCCGATCATAATCGGTGGTAGGTACTCTCTTTTCCGTAAGCAATTTTTGAACTAAAACAAGCAAGAATTGACCATCCTCGAGTATCAAACTCAACAAGACAAAATCATAAACAGAATTGCAGAATACTATGCTATCAGCATTGCTGGAAATAAAATAAGAATTGTGAGTGAACAAAACGGGCAGAGAGTTTTGAAGAGTAATTTTTCACTCTTGCAGGAAACACATTCTAATTTGTCATTCAGTAAAGCACTCTATAGTGAGATTGTTTATTAGGGCATGTAAACAATTAGGAGATCGATTGGAGGACATGGAACTAGTTACTATTCAGGAGTGCCACAGATTATGAATGAGTATGTTGCTAATAACACTCTCTAAGGATAAAATACTGTAATGTATCTGCAATCTGCTATGTATGTGCTTAAGGGATATTTGGGACACATTACTCAAGGCAAGCCTTTGAATGAAAGTGTCAGATATATTGCTCGTTTCTCTGAGTTGTAGCAAGCTCGTTTCGTTGGTAAAAATCCTTGGACTCTCTACGAAATCAGAGATCTATTAGTCAAAACTTTGAACTATCTCGTCAGTCTCATCGGTAGTAGAATTGCATCAAAGGGAGAAAACTAGACTCAAGCTGACATTGTCAATCATATAATGGGTATAAGAATGCAACAACTTGCCCAACTGCATGGTCTACATTTCACGATTGATTAGTTTATAATTGCGATTGGTCAAGCCAGCTAGGATATTATTCCTATTGTAACCGATTTAGCAAAGTTATTTATTATTCCTCAACTGCATAGACTTGCTCAGCCTATCATCTAAGGAGGATTTGTATGTCCAGTCAAATGGTCTTTGCTTAATTTGTAGAAAGAACAGCTTTTAAAAAGATTGAGACCACATACTGCTATTTTACTTGATTCTTTTGGCATTCCTGAGAAATACATCAGATCTGAGCTGACTCATGGCAATCCTTACCTCAACTACCTCAACAGAGCCCGAGAATGTGAGATCAACGAAAGTGTTAGTGATGCAGCTAAAAACGTGGGCAAAATAAAAGATATTTTGGCAGCCAAACCTCGTCTTTGATGATTCGATGATTTCCGAATAGAAACTTTTTTCCAAAATAAATAATCAATATACATAATTGTCATTTAAATCAATTTGTTCAAAGTTAGATAAGATCGTCAAACTGGTCTCCAAGTCTATTACCTTAGTTGCCCTCTGAACTATTCATTTTAGCATCCTCAGGCTGTTCAGTTTTCTTACAACGTTGCTGGCAGCTAAGATTATGTTTGTTAACACAGTTTACATGAAAAATACCTTCACAATTTTGGCAGTTAGTGAGTTCTCCTCCAACTTGGCATAATTAACACGTATCTTGGTTTTATCCAAACTCAACAGTTTTGAAGAAATACTTGGTATTGTTTGGTTTTCTTGTTTTAGTAACGTATTTTTCAATTGTGAGATAGAGAATTGAAACAAGGAAGTGTAAATCGGATATATTTTTGCACTTTCTGGAGTAATCGTACCAAAAGTGTTTGTATTTTTCATTGATGCCCCAGATCTTAGCTAAATAAAGGAACAGTTACTTTGGATTTTACGTGTTCTAAGATCAACATTTTCACTTTAGTTGAAAATCTTTATATTGATCTCCACCACACAAATTTTTTAGTTGAAGCTGCGTAGATCATTTGTAAGTGATTCGTAGATGGTGAGGTCATTAAGATCGCAATGTGTGATTTTATTGATCTAAATAGTAAAAAAAATACATATTCTTGTCTTAGTTCTTCGGAAGTCCATTTGGAGTTTCTTTCATAAAGATATTTTGTCATCAAGTACTCACTTTTAAGCATCATGAGCTTAATAACATAGGGAGTTATTAAAGAATACTCACCATAAGTGAATTTTTCATAGTCGTTGATGTCAAAGGTGACTTTAATGGGTTAATCAATAATTTTAAATTGATTTTATTGTCGACTAGTTTCAACAGCTACTACTTGAATGCCTTCTTAATTTTACTTTAGTTCTTTGTAGCTGAGTTAAGATTGATGTTCAACTTCCATATCTTCAGCTTAATCTTTTTTAGAAGTCTTAATATATCCTAACTGTTTGTAATATAATATTTTTTAGTATAATTTCCTCTCACGTATGCCTCGAGGATTCAAACTTTGATGCAAAGATTCAATGTCGTCGAGTTTGATCATTCCCCATTCACCTGTTGAGTGCTACTAACGGTAGATAGCTTATTATTGTTATCTTATAAACTATGTTATAAAAAAAAGTACCCAGTAGAGGTTATGGAATCTGTCTTCCCCCAACAACCAAACGTTGGAGAACTCAGGCAAGCAACAAAGTTAATAAACTTTGTTGTCAATGTTGATGATTTTTTGGTTGAGTTCCTACCTTTTGGTTTGGATTTGTGTTCTAGTTTAGTTCATATTATTGATTTATTTTTTCATGGAGGAAAGTTTGGTAACATCTTTATGAGCCTTGCTTTCCTTTTTGTATGATTTTTGTGCTTGTTTTTACTTTTTTGAAAGTTGTTTCTCCTACTCTTTAAGCTACCAGATTTAATTTTCAAGTTTCTTCTTTTCCTACAAAAGTTCATTTTTCATCTTGTTGTTATCTCTGAAGAAAAGCATTTTTCCGTTAATAAGAGCTTTAAATGTATGAGTTTCGAAGCTCATATCAATCAAAAAGATGATGTAGTCAAGTAGTTCATCGTAGCTTTGGGGTAGGCTAAACTGTCCGTTTTACATTTGGTGGCCTAGAATATCCTCAAAAACCTTGAACTGTTGTAAAATGGTTGCATTTGTATAGTGGTTTCTGACAGTTGAGATGTAGAAATGAATAAATTTGTTCCAACTTGTGTTGAAAATTTTGTCTAAAAACCCATTTTCATCAGCGTATCTCCACAAGCTGACAAAAGAGTAGTAATCCTCATTACTAGACTCTTCATAGCGATGATAGATAACATCACTGAGATAAAACTGATGAAAACTTCGAAATAGTTTTTTTTAAGAATTACTTTTATCTTTCAACTAAATTAACTCACTTTTACCATGTGTCCTATGTCGGAAATTTTGATCTCCTCGTTTATTTCGAAAAATTTAGCGTTTTATATGAGCATGTTCCAGATCTGTAACTATTTGCAAAAATAAGGAGAAAGAGTTTACATTCCAGCTACTGAGAGGCACCTACTACTTTCAGTCTGGTTTTTCGAAAGTTAGGGATAGCGGAGGTATAAACTGTCTTCGATAGGAAAGACAATTGATGATCCTAGCAAATAGTAAGGATAGTTTTCCTTGAAAATTGTTATAAGCTACTATGAGTACTGTTCCTCCAGAACTTTTTTTACACAGGAGACTGACTAACTTCCTTCTAGATTCTACTCTTAGAACTGTTTCTTTTCATTAAGCGCTTTCTGTGTTTTTTTGAGTTCCTTGGTTTAGTTTTTGGACTTGCGTTGGGTCTACTTCTCACTAGATAGAAAAAAAGGTACTTGGGTGAGAGATCTGGTTCGTAATGTTCGTTGTTGTTGTTTTTACGCTTTTTAATTTTTTATAAAAGCTTATTTTAAGGATATTATTATTTTGGCGTTTATTTATGAATATTGAATTATTTGTCAAGAAACGATTCCAGCTTAGGCGGCTATTTGGAGTTGAGTTGTGTTACTTTGCAAGGAGGTGATTAGTTTTGTTGTTTAGCATCGGGTTAACTTTGCTTTGTTCTTTTTCTTCCTTTCTTTTCCTACTTTTTAATTTGGAATTAAGCCTCCTTTTCCACGTCTTTGACTTCTTAATTTCTGTTATTATGAGCTGTTTGTTTTTGGGACTTGGTCTCGGGGTTGGTAGTTTGATTTTATTGTTGATTGTGGGTCAGTGGGGCCTTGCCTGCGTTTTCTTTCATTAGTCCTGTTGATAGCTTTAGAAATGAAATTAATATAATAATCAACATTCTAATCCACTAAAGCTCCCCTTTTTGCGCCGTTTACGGCTGAACATACTTCCCTTTTGTTTATTCTTTATTTTTACACCATTTACATTGATTCTGATAGCTTTCTATAACATTTTGGTTCTGGATTCGATTGTTTAAAAGTGTAATAAATATATAAACAAAACCTCCCCTTTTATTTTTTATCACCCAAGATTCCTTTACCTTTCGCCTCACAATACCTAAACCCTAAACACAATCAGAAATTTCAATGATTAGGCAATTTGCAGTCCTTTTTTAATTAAATTTTTGGCAGAACATAACGATCAACTTTAACAGCCATAAATATCCATGAGATTGTGAGTAAAGATCGATTTTCCGAAGGAGGCTTTGAGAAATGGCTGGAAAAGTGATAACTTGATAAATAGGTTTTTATACAAAGTCTATTAGTAAAAATGAAGGAGCACTTAGACTCATAATAAGGGAAGTCAATTTAAAAGTAATTTTAATGTTTAAACTCTCAAAAAAGGGTGTTTTCATCTGTAGTTTCTTCTTTTTTATGTTTAATTATATTAAAAAATCAAATAATAATAACGCTTAATGAATAAGTGCTTATTTTGAAGGATTTCACGAGAATATCTTCAAGCTAAACAGAGAACGAGGCACTTCTAGCTCATTCCTACGTTATCTCCAAGCGACTAGTAACCAAATATTAACAGTGCGGAGCTCAGAACAGAATATAGATAGAGAACCATTGTAAAAAAATGGCAATCGAGTTGCTATCGAAAGACAGTAATCAATGAAGCAGAAGTTGATTCTAAGTGGATTTTAAAGAAATAAATTTATGATTTTATTTGAAGCGGAAGGCATCAGTTATAGACCATGTACTTGCCGGTTGCACTAAATTTCTTGTAGCCTTTGATGACCTTGTCGATGGCTTTGATCAAATCTTTCTCGGTTATGGCTTTTCTCCTGTCGCGGATTGCGAACATGCCTGCTTCTGTGCACACTGAACGCAACTCGGCTCCAGTTGTGTTTGGACACAGACGGCCTAGCAACTCGTAACGAATGCCCTTCTCCACTGACATTGTCTTGGCGTGGATTTTGAAGATGTGCACTCTGCCTTAGAGGTCAGGCAGAGCGAACTCAATCTTCCTGTCGATTCTGCCTGGTCTCATCAGAGCTGGATCTAAGGTATCTGGCCTGTTAGTGGCCATCAGAACTTTGATGTTTCCTCTTGACTCGAATCCGTCCATCTGGTTCACTATCTAAAGCATAGTCCTCTGCACTTCGTGGTCTCCTCCCGACCCATCGTCGAATCTGGCACCTCCAATCGCATCCACTTCGTCGAAGAAGATGATACAGGCTTTCTTGGTTCTAGCCATCTGGAAGATCTCTCTGACCATTCTCGCACCCTCGCCCACATACTTCTGAACCAACTCAGAACCTATCACTCTGATGAAACAAGCATCAGTTCTATTAGCTACTGCTCTAGCAGTGAGAGTTTTGCCTGTGCCTGGGGGTCCGTATAACAAAACTCCCTTTGGAGGATCAATACCCAAGTCGATGAACTTCTCGGGAGTGAGCAGAGGCATTTCTACGACTTCTCTGAGTTTCTCGAGTTGTTCTTTGCAGCCTCCGATGTCGTTGTAGGTGACATCTGGTTTGTCTTCCACAGTCATCATAGTGACAGTGGCATCAATCTTAGCCGGAAGAGGCATTTGTATTTGGTACTTTTGTCTGTCCACTCCCACTCTCATTCCTTCTTCAATGTCGGTGGGAGAGAGCTTATCACTGAGTTTGACTACGAACTTCGCGATCTGCTTGAGGTGAATCACGTATTTGCTTTCTCCTCCGTCGTTGATTATTTTGTTGCATCTGGCCACCTGAAGTGGTTGTTCGGTGGCTCTTTTGGAGTCTTCTGCAAGATTCCATTGAGCAGGGAGTGAAATGCCAGTGTCGAGTTCCTTGATACCTGTGAGTTTGTTGATCTTTTGGACCATTTCCTTGTTTTCTTCTTCTAGTTTTTTGATGGACTCTGCGTAGGGTCCAAGTCCGTAGGCTTTGAAGAGATTGATCTCTGCCTCGTCGAGGGGGATATACTTTTTATCCTTCTTTTACTAACCCATTCAAATTATTTTTAAATTAAAACTTATAAAATTACCAAACTATACTTCTATAACCGAAAATTTATTTTTCTCTATTGACTTCAAATTCATAAATAGTCATCTTAACAAAATTAACTTTATAATAAAGTCTCTGATCATCTTTTTACTTCTACTACTCTTTAACTTCATGAGGATAGTAGTACTTTGAATTTTGTTTTATAATTAAGATAAATGTGTTTGTAGTTATGGAATATTTTAATAGAAGACTTGTTTAGAACAAATTATATAATATTCCATTTTTTCTATTTGTTATGGGCTGTGAATAATCGCAAATAAAGAGTAATGTCCCTCAGCAACATCATCTCATCGAGAAAAATCATCTGAAAAATCATAAGCTTTAAGATACACACTCTAAACAAGAAGATATTGAGAATAGAACTTAATCTGTTTTTTATCATGCTAAAAAAAACCAAAAACCAAAAGAACCTTTGAAGGAAAAATAGAAGGAAAATGATAAAGGAACTTTGGAAAAAAAGACAGCATTAGAAACTCAAAACTGTGGCAAGCAGTAAAAAAAACTGATTGAAGCACCGATGTCTGACTGCACTAATCTTGAAAAGGCAGTAAGTGTATTATAAAGTGAAAAGTTTAATGTAAACAATCTCTAAAAACCAATAAATGTCAAATTTGATAGCAAAATAGAAAAGGAGTCTATGGTTGTTCAATTTTCAAAAACTATTGAGATAGAAGAAATATAGAAGAAATAATTCAAGGAGGAAGGACATAGAGTAAAGGACTTCATTAATATCTAAGAATTTGCTGTCAGGAATGAGGCTAAAGTCGAAGTTGAACAAAAAGGAGACTTTGCCTCTAAAATCAAGGTAAAATCAGTAAGGTAAATAAAAGAGGGTACACTAAAATTAATAAAGGTTGAGTAAAAAAGCAATTTTACTTTTTAGCATTGGGAGATTAATGGTGAAGAGTAGTAGCTTTCAAAGATGGAAAGATTGCAAAGAGTTAACTAGATGCAGATCCAGCGGGAATAGGTAGACAGATACTTGAACTCAGTATGGGACTACGAAAAAGAATTGCTGAGTAATATCATAGCTAAGCTGTAACTGTAGTAATACAAAAAAATTGAACAGCCAATCACGATTATTAAATGATTTGATTTTTGATTTTGATTGGATTTTATGGAATTAGTTATGGCTAATTTTTTGAATTAAATCAAGACTCCGACAAAACATAGATGTAGGGAGCCATAGTGAATGTGGATAAGACTGAGATTAACAAAATAAGAGAAATTGGAGGAAAGAAGTGAATTTCTTATAGTTCGATTGTAAGATTTCTGTTGTAAGAGCACATAAAGTTATTTAAGTTCACAACAACAAAAAATAAGCTCCAAAGCAAGCTCTGCATAAATCTCGTTTGAATCAATCATAAGGCTAGATCCATAATAAAGTATGTGCTTTTCACCTTAAAAAAAGTGTTTTTTAGGTGTTAAAACAGAATAAGAGATAATTCTTAGATGATAATATGTAGTAATGTTTATAGATAATCTTTTGTTTATGAATGATCATTCTTCAGGGGTAACATTTTTGAGGCATTAGTCATAGAGCTGCCACCTGTCGACCTTTGGCTCTTCGATGAGATTGAAAGACCTAAAATATTCATCAAAATTTCGGTCAACCATTCTCCTTTTGTAGAAGGTGCGCTATCTGAGTTAGTCTTTGAAGTAATTTTTGACGCTTTTCCTTTCAAGTTGGTTGGCTCTATCCTTATCGTATTTGAGGTAGATGTCATCTACGATTTTTTTGCAGTATTAATCCATGACTATATAAGAATATCAATAAATAATTATTTTAGGCTACATACAGGCACAAATAGAGGGCTATGCTAAGCTAGTTCTAACTAATAATCTCGCTCTAAGCTTTTTTTGAATTACGCCCTTTTGGGTCGTAACTGGGTCACCAATTATAATTAAATCATCAGAATTGATTATCCAATTATAATAATTATCAACAAATCAACATGGACCAACAACGTCAAAATATGCGCGGCTTTCACCTTTTTCGACAATGGGAATCCGTTGATAGGCTCTTTGGAGCAAGAACCCTTTGGAATCCTACAGAAGCCCAGCAATAATTGTTAATTCAACAAATCGACTATTGGAGATCATTAGGGCCAGATAGGTTCAAGGAACTCACTTGTCTCGACATGACTCTTCATCGAGAACCAGTCTATAAGCTCGGTTAATTGCCTTTGGATATGCTCTTCATGACATACACCAAGCTAACGAAAAGAGCTATTTAAATGGATCTCCGTTTAGTCCTTGAGTATTGGGTTAATAGACTCCGCAGCCATAACTACGAGCCCATTCGTATTAGAATTGCTTTGAAGCAACATGCTGATAATTAGTCTTATTATTGGCACATTCTTGTTAAGTTCGATAAGCACTATTTGTTTAAGATCAATCATCTTCGACAAGAACGAGCCTATGGACCGAATTCATCAATTGAACCAGTCTATGATTGGTAATCTGCTATCAAATATCTCGGAAAAGACTCTGCTTTTATTGATTGGGAATAAGGAATGCTTCTCGTTCCATTGGACAATCCTGAATAAGAAGAACAATAGGGAATGTTACCAATCGTTTAAGTGCCTGTTGTACAAGAAGTCATTCTTATTGAAGATGAACCATCATTGATCATAGAACCACCTCTTCCATCAAATCCTCGATAAGTTCTTGAGTTGTTCGCTCATTCTAATTTACAATAGTTTGTTAGAATCATGAGGCGACTATCAAGAAGTCTTGGTTTCGACGATTAAGAAGATTGCTTTTCATTATTATAATGATCATTCATCAACAAATTATCTTTATTCATTTATTTAAATAAAAAGCTTAAAGAGCGAACTGCAAAACGTATCCCGGACCATTTATGACCGCCCTCCTTAATCAAATGATACACCTCAATATGAGTTCATCAAACTTTAATCATAGGAGAAACTGCGCATAGCTTTAGATTTGTGATGTGTGCTCTCAAGTGAGCTTGGAGTGGATGATTTAGTTGTGATAATATCTAATTTGTTTTTTGAAGAATACTACTTTCAAATTGAACTTTGAAAACCGGCAAATTCAATTAAAACCGCTTCGAAATAAGCACTATTATCAATTTAAATTAGCATGACTTCTCCTTTCATCTCACAGGAACAAACTGAAGCCATACTCACTGAAAACCCACAGAGATTTGTGCTCTTCCCCATCCAATACCACTCCATCTATGAAATGTACAAAAAACACCTCGCTTCCTTCTGGACTGCAGATTAAATTGATCTGTATCAGGACCTCAAGGATTGGCAAAAACTCAATGAAAAAGAAAAACACTTCATCAAGTATGTGCTTGCCTTCTTTGCTGCCTCAGATGGCATCGTTCTTGAAAACTTAGCTGAGCAATTTTGCTCATAAGTTCAGATCCCCGAAGCAAGATGTTTTTATGGATTCCAGATTGCAATGGAAAACGTCCACTCTGAGACCTATTCTTTGCTGATTGATACATATATCAAAGATGTCAACTAAAAACTTTATCTTTTCTCAGCCATCACAAACATTGATGTGATCAAAGAAAAGGCGCAATGGGCTATGAAGTGGATGAACAGAGAGAGAACTTTCCATGAAAGACTAGTTGCTTTTGCAGCAGTGGAAGGAATTTTCTTTTCGGGCTCATTTTGTGCAATATTTTGGCTCAAAAAAAGATCATTAATGCCTGGACTTACTTTTTCAAATTAACTGATTTCAAGAGATGAAGGTTTACACACAGATTTCGCCTGCCACCTTTACTCACTCTTGAAAAATAAGTTGAAGCCTGAGCTCATTCAAGACATCATTAAAGAGGCTGTGGAGATCGAAAAGAAGTTTATTTCTGAAAGTCTACCAAGTGACCTCATCGGTATCAACTCTAAGGTAATTCTATTTTGATTTAGTTGATGACTCAATACATTGAGTGTGTGGCTGATAGATTATTGGTGGCTTTGGGAGTGGCTAAAGTTTGGAACAGCAAGAATCCATTTGACTGGATGGAAATGATTTCTCTGCAGGGTAAGACCAACTTCTTCGAACGCAGAGTGGGAGAGTACCAAAAAGCTGGAGTTATGGCATCTAAATAAGACAAGGAATTCAGAGTGAATGCTGATTTTTGAAAGATCATTATACATTAAATCTTTTATTTAATACATTAGACTTAAATATCTTAGCAAAAGATGTGGGGATGTAAAGGATATGTTGAAGAATATAGAGTAAATTGAGAAGTTGCTACTGTTATTTCATCTTTTTTGTATAATTTTGGATATATAACAGTCCTATCCTTCAATTCAGATAAATGTTTTAGTTTATTATATATAACATAAGAATGAGTAGAGTAAATAATTGAGCTAAGCATCACAGCAAATTTATAGAGACATCTTTTTGCTTAAGATGGCAACAGAAAAGGTATTTTATGAGTCACAACTCTAAATTTTTTAATATAAATCAGTCGCAGATATAAATCGTACGGTCCAAGTCGGTTCGGAAAGAGACCTTTTCTATTTTGATGGGATATGGCAGTAAGAAAAATGCTAAAATTGACATCTATGAAGTCTAGAGCCATATCTTGCCAAATTCTGTTTGCAACATCAATGCCAATTTTCAATAAAATCTCCTAAAAAAATCAATTTACATCACGAATCTCTTATCCAAATGGAGAGACAGCATGGAAAGAAGTAAAAAAACTATTTTCAGCAAGATTTTATAACATGTTTGATTGCTAAAAAATGTGATAGATGTTTAGTTTCCAATCATATAAAGGCATTTTTACAAAAGAGAAACTGATGAATAGGCTTAAATCAATAAGTTATTAATTAAAGTGGAATTTCAATGATTTTTCTGGTGACTTTTTCGTCCATTTATTTGACGTGTATCTCCCAGCAAATGTAATTAAATTTAGTTCGTAACAAAAAAACTTTGTGAGATTGAGAAAGATAAAAGAGAGTTAAATCCATAAAGTTAAGAATTTTCATTTAACAGCAAAATGTGAATTCATTTTTATGTGCTTGCTATTTGTATAAAAATTACATATCAATATTACCATCATATTAAGCTCTTTCCAATAGTTTTCAATTTGAGTTTACCTTAAACCATCAGCTAAATCTGCCTTATAATAAGGGATAATCACTACGCTTATCGCATATTGTACTTTCATATATTTTGATATTTAACGCAGTTTTCGATGTTCACCGTCCAAAGTATTGCAGTTATACTCTATAAAATCAACCAGCAGCACACTAACATTTTCATGTGTCAATCTACATCCAAAAAGTTACTTACCACTCTCTAAATTCAAACAGAAACTTTCTTTATAATTTAGAATACACCAATCGAAAAAAGTCTCGGCGTTTGTGATGAAGACATTCGATCAACAGATTCATTTTATGTGTTCACACTGTTCAAGTGCTAAATTTAGGTCTTTGGTTAATATTTATCAAATATTCAAGATGGAGATGCTATTATTTACAATCCACAGATAGTGATCAGAGTGTTCTAATATCTGGGTATTTTGACTACTGAATACATAATTTTTATGATTATTTTACTCTGTTGTTGTTTGGATGTAATTTTCTCAAGTGAGAACAGCATCAAACATGATTTTTTTAAGCTGAACAAAAATGAAATACCATCACGACTAATCCAGAAGCCTAAAAAAGTAAATTTCGTAAGTCTAATCGACTTTTTGAAAAGCTATGGAAGCTGTAGCAGGTAAATTTGAAGTTATGTCTCTAAATACAAAGATCTATTGCGGAGGTGAGTATCTTCACATGTGCGGGTTGTAAATGTGATAGTGAAGTAATTAATTAATAGAGTTGTAGTTGTATTTAACTAAGCTATTAGCTATATAAAGAGTAAAAAATAGCTGGTTTTGCTATCATTCTTTTTTTTTCATGTTGAAACGTTACCTGATACCATGCTTGTTCCTCTTGTGGTTTCTGCAAGCCATTTCTGATGAATAAGCAGTTTAGCAATTTTTAAACTTGCACCTAAATCTTTTTTGAAGGTAATTTCTTTTTCTATTGTGCTTTCTTTTTTAGCTCTTTCCTTCTTGGGGCGCACTTGTGGCTGTCTGAGTGTTGTGCTTTTTGGGTTTTTTTGCTGGAGTTTTTTTATCTGTGAGTGTCTCCTGAAGAGCTGATACAGTTTGGAAGGGAACTGGATTGTCTATGTAGGTCCAATTGTAAGTTTGCGTTTGTGGACAATATGTGAAGAAAATGGGACGAGGAGGATTGAAGGTGAGGGGAGGCAGATAGTTCCAATTCATTTGAAATTATATTTAATTGATATCAACTCGTTTATACTAACGTGATATATACTGATATATACATAAACGCATAATTGTTTTTTTACAATCAGGGATCTGAGTTTTTATGGGTTAATAAGTGTTTTTTTAGTTTTATCTAAGCAGATACCGTCCTACTTTGGTTTAACTTTGGCACTTGTTTATTTTATGGGACTAATTCAGATATAATTTTAAATCAAATAGCAAAGTCTTTATGCTAGATTGATTATCTCTCTTATATCATGACTAATGCTAGTTAAGTTTTATCTTTGTTATTTTGAAACTAACTTTAAACAATAAACATTAAAAACTCTCATTAAACTTAGGAGATGACATCAGATTGTTAGGCTTATATTTTTGGATTTGTCTTTAGAGAAGGCGTAACTTTATTTTTACTTATATCACTTATATCTCCGATACAAAAAAATCTTCAAATTTTCAGCATTAATTTAGATTTTATATTTTTTAAGTAAAACATAGTTCCTATTACAACTTTTAGATTTCTCTAAAAAATAGTATTTGAGGGACAAAAGTAACTTTCTTATCATGTGAAACCATGTGAATCCGAACTTTTTATCCTTCATACTGTTTGAATGAGTATTTTATAGCTATTTACTATGAGTGGTT
>Ga0194117_10004545_pt1 | contig 13168 bp, 11 predicted proteins | sample TA2MahsurfametaG_FD_160579 | JGI IMG/M metagenome (GOLD analysis project Ga0194117, IMG submission 160579) | Freshwater microbial communities from Lake Tanganyika, Tanzania - TA2015009 Mahale N1 surface | ecosystem: Environmental > Aquatic > Freshwater > Lake | place: Tanzania: Lake Tanganyika...
ATAAGAAGTATTGGCTATGCAAATTGCAGAAATATCAAAGATGGTACTTAAAAAACTATCTAATGGTCTCTATAAAAATGTCATCGTACATACTCTCCTCCAGAATCTACTCTATCTGGGATTGGTTCTTCGCCTATAGAATTGCAGTCTTCTCCTTGAATAGCAAACTCACACAGTAAAGAGGGATTATTTCCATTGAGCGTGTCCCGATTATCCTATCAAAAAGAAGGTAGAATTGCTACACATTGATGTATCCGATGAAACAATAAAACATCCAAGGAAACACTATTCTCAGTGGCTGAATCTGTAACTACTAGAATTTAGCGACTAATTTCTTCTAAGTACTCCATAGTAAATCTTCAAAGAGGACACATAGACCTAAATTACAAAAAGAGTACCGAGAATCGAGTCAGGTATGGAAGAAACTGTGTTTAAGAGACAAAGATAATTTGCGTATACGTGTCTGAAAAGTTGGTAGGTCTCCTCAGTCGAAGTTGATGTATAACAGAAAGGAGCAATATAGTTAGCAAAACATTTGCTAGGCAAGTTGCCATGAATGGGAGCATATTTGTCATACTTTGTTTCGATGGGGCTCGACTGTCTGATTTTAACCATCTGTCCTAACTGCTTATCACAAATGAATATCTAGTATACTTTCAAAATCGCCTACTTGAACACAAAAAAAACTGGATTTTTGAGGATCTATTTCGAGTCAGATTTAATCATGTGCTTCCAAATTTTTTAGTAGAGTGAAAACTCTACCCTCTTGCCTGTGTACTCATAAAAACACTCAAAGTACCTGCGGTAAACATTGACTCTGTCACCATTAGTACATCCCAAACAGAGATACGCCTCGATTTAGCTGGAAATATTCTCGCCTTCCACTATCCTTCTGGCTTTTTTTTCTCTATCCCTAAGGTCATTATCGATATCTCCGCCCAAAATGTTGTCGTTGTTGTTCAGATAAGAGTATTTTTGTTTGATTTGGGTGTACTTGCTGACTTTGATCGTTTCGTTGGGGAAGAGGAAGATAGTTGAGTCTCTGACAGGCAAACTATTTTTGATCTTGATGGAGGATAAAAATTGTAACAGAGAACTGCAATCGTACACATAAGTCACTGATTCATCCTACTCGTCATACTACTATTCTCTCGCTATTTTGCTAGACATACTATTAAATTCTTTGGTTATCATCTCTGACCACTTCACCCGATAAAACTCGATTTCTGGATTGGGATCTTTCTCGATGGGTAATCTTCTTGTGCTTTTTTGCAAGCAGTTATTGATGAGGCCATTGACTTTGTCCTCGTTGCCCGTAAGCAGCATGGCGCGGTAGATCTCTTCTAGGTTGGGGGTAGTGTTAGTTCTGTTTTTGAGGAGAATGTTGATGATTTCGCGTTTGGCTGTCCAATAGATTTTGCTTTCTTTCATCAAATTCTGAATGTTTTTGGTTTCGTCATCAGGTGATATTTTGCTATATTCCATATTTGAATCGCGATTAATTCAATTATACTCATTATAAAAGAGTTGGTACAAAAGTTTTAACTTTGAAGGTTTTTCTATATCTATGAAGGGAGAATGATTCAAGCTTGAAATTAATAATTTTATTATATTATAGGGCGATTTTGTGCATGCATCATTAATTGTTCCACAACGATGCACACCCAACCTAAGATCTAGCCATCAGTTCTCTACTTGAAATCGATCTCAGAGACTCATAGGAATTACCCAATTGGACCGATCAAAAGAAACTTATACAACTAGGAAATAAACAAAGGCTTAAGCATCCCACCAGAATACAACAAGTCAAACAAAAAATGGTTGCAAAGAACAATTATAAAAAAAATGATGATTCACCTCGTCTAAAGCGGTCCTACAATCCAGAAATGCTTTAAAACAATAAAACTGAATAAAATGTCGAAGATGAGGTTGGAAAAGGAGAGAATTAAAATAAATATCGAGAGAACAAATAGAAAAAGTTCAATGAGGGTGAGTACTGGTCTTCAAAAGTGAATTGGATATCCCAGGGAACAAGACAATAAGTACGCAGCCAACCGAAACTCTCTAAGAAATTTCCATTCGGATACGAAGTAAATTTTAGGCAAACCTGCATAGGAAATAATCGGTACGAATCGTAAGAGAAAAATAAGCAGTAAAAATATAAAACGAATCTCATTTATTCTATCTTAAGTGGAGAAACAGAGGCTATGAGATTTAGGTATTTAGAATAAAAGAGTCAAATGATTTCAAGTAGAAGCTTTGAAAGTACTCCAAGTTCAAACGTAAATAAAAAATAGGGTTGCAAGCTAGACAGTAAGATCAACGGATAAAGTTATAATAGCAATATTAGCAAGAATCTTCACGACAGTATGAGGAAAACTTTAAAAGAAATTAATACAAGGAACTACCAAGAGGGGCCAATTTTCAATCATAACCCGAACAACAAACCTTCTGAAATGGAAAGAGCTGCCCTAGTTAGGCAAATGTTGCAGAATATTGAGTTAGCTAAAGATAAAACTCTCGTTAGTGAACGCAAACCGGAAAAAAAGGAACTAAAACTGGATCAAAGACAGCAGTAGACTGTATAAGATATAATGTAGCCATTTGTATACAGGACAGAGGAGGTTAAGCGGAAGAGCAAAGTGTTGAACTTGAATTTATAGGCTGAGAAGATCTACAAAGGTAAAACTGTGACTCGATGGAATGGCAGGAGGATCATACAAGTACTCAAAATCCAATGATTTACAATTCACTACTATCATTCCAACATTATCAAACAATATTGAATCATATCATATCTTATGCTGGTTCACAGGTGAACCCATATATGGGGATCTTAACGGACTGGATGGCTGTATCACGACTCCAGGAGGTAGATACACAGGACCTCCTTGGTAAATCTGATGGGAAGATCGCTTTAGTTGAGTCAGAGGTTGTGAACTTGAAGTATCTAATACTCTAACCTGCGAGACTTGAGGAGAAGGAGCATTAGAGATGCTAATAGGCTGGTGCATGTGAGGATGTGGGTAACTATTGATGACTCTAGGATAAGAGCCACCCATCATTTGTTGTTGTACTTGCTGCATTTGTTGGGGCACTACTACTTGACTGGTTGGATTTTGTATCTTAATGTTGATAAATCCTCTGCCTTGATTTTGCACCTGTTGTATTTGGTGAACTGAATGGACGTGGTGCATTTGCTGAACTTGCTGAACCTCTGGAGCTTTTTGTGCTTGCTATGATTCTGGCGGGCTTTGAGGCTGAATTTCCTGCTGTAGTTGCATGATTATAGTTCCGCTACGCTCCTCTCTTCGAGTTGCTTCAGGAGATTTAGGAGATGAACTTTCTATAACTAGTCCTGATTATGGTGAAGCCGGCTCAATTATTTGTTGCTCGTTTTGAATTTATTGAATTTACAGACGTTCTTCTTGATTCTTTTGTGCCTGTTCTACAAATTCTCGAGGTGTTATATCTTGGAAATCTTCTAACTGATATCCCTGTTATTAATGGTGCGCTTGTTTTTGAATTTACTGCTGGTTCGATTCTTAGTGATAAATTGATTTGTGAGTTATCTCAAACTGTTCTACCTAATTTCCAGAGAGGGCTTGGTTTGGAATATATCTTCCAACTAACTGGTTTTGCTAAACTGGAGCAACATAGATCTCTTGATTTTAGCTTTCAATTTAGAGATAACTTTGTGGATTGCTCTTCTTGAAACTTTGCTCCATTCTTTAGTAAACTGCAGTTGGCAGACCCTACAATCTTTTATTCTAAATGTATTGTGGGAACGGTGCAGTTTCGAATTATTTTGGTGAACCCATGTCACTCCTCTCGCTTGATGAAAACTCCACTCTGTCTTCGTGTTTGGCTAGGCTGATCAATCGTGACATTTTGTTGGGTTATATTTCACCTGCAACAGTCATCTGTATGAAACTTTTTCTCACTTCGTTGATCTCTGACTCTTTGAGTTTGATTCTATCCCTCAAAGCTTCGCATTCGCTAAATAAAAGTACCATGGTGACCAAATTTTATTCAATTCTGTTTTCTTGATTGATCATTGAAGACAACTTTAGTTTAAAAGAAGCTATCTCTTCTTCCAGATCACTCACAATTTTGGTGAGTCTATCTATCTACTCTATATGTGCCTTTATAACTAAGTTGTAATCATATGCTACCTGTTTATTTGCATTTAGATTATGGATAGTTTGTTGGTGTTCTTGCTGATACTCGTGAATTTTATTATGATAACTCTCTTCCAGTTGGGCCATTTGTTATCTAAAAGTTCTCTATCTTTTGATATACTCCTGAATCTCTATTTCTGCCCTACTCCTATCTTATGCGTTCTGATTTTAAAGCTCTTTGATAAGTTTTTCCTGCATTTTAATTTTGCTTGATAAACTTTCAACATAAAACTCTTACTCATTTAGTTTGCTCTTTAACTGGGTTAGTTCATTTTGCTTCTGTGTCAACTTTAGCTGAACTTCCGCCATTTCTTCTTAGCTGTATGTTATAGTGTAGGATCTAGGTATTTAACGTTGTGACTGAATTTTAAGCCTTTAGATTTCATCCTAAAGTTGAGAAATAGCATCATTGTATTTTCTTTACTTTGTAGTAAACTCCCTGAAGGCACTTTCGTATTATTTTCTCTCACTCTCTAAAGTATTCTGCAACTCTGCAACTGCATTTTTAAGGATTGTTAGAGTATTGTTCGCACTTTAAATCATGAACTGTTTATCTTCCATGTCGAATTTCATGTTGATCAGTTCTCTCTGTTTTTTATTCATCTCATTCCTTAGCTCTTGTACTTCTTCCTCAGTGAATACTTCTCCAACAGGTGCTGGCTTAAATCGAGAAGTCTAGAGCTATATTGTCAGTCTTCTGAGCTATCCATCCTTATCGGCTAATTCATTTTCTAGCTGAGAGAGCCTGTTTTTGTAGTTAATAATTTCTTGTTCAAACCTCATTTGGTTTTAGTATTCTGCCTGTCCTACTTATATTTTGAATGAGAATATCTCCTGTTTGGCACGATTCACTTCCATATTTTTGTCTGTTATTTCTTCATTAAGCCTTACGATTTCAGCTCTAAGTACTTCACGTTAATTAGTTAACCTTGTTATCTGATTTTTTTTGTCTTCAATATCGTCTTCAAGGTAACTCATGTTTGCTTTCATTTGGCTGATTTGCTGAGTAGTATTGCTTAACTATTGTTCTCTTTCCTCCATTTCTTATTCCAGATCTCTATACTTATTTTTAGCTGATGTCAAGTCCATATTGAGTTTATTAATAATCGTATCCCGCTATTGAAGCGAAGATTCAACCTACTAATAGCCAGCTTTGGTTGCATTTAGTTCGTAATTCAATTTGTTGAGGGCATCAGCTTTGAAATTATGTTATTCTTCAATTAGGTGGTACTGTTCTTTCAAGTAGTTGAGTTAATTGGCCACTCTGGTATAATTTCCCTCTTTGTTGTATACTTCATCCTGCAAAGCACTGTTTTCGTTTTTGAGATTATAAATCTCATTTTTTAATCTATTGAGTTACTATACCTTCTGGACATATTTAGAAATATCGTTCTCATAGTTTTAGATACTGAATTGCATTTTATTAATTTCCTGCACTTTATAGTAGATCTGGTTCTCAAGTGCAGCTTTTTCTTCCTGCAGCTAGTTTATCAAGTTTCTCAAGTTAAGTAGTTAATTATTAGCTCTTCTACAGTTTTACTCATGATAGCTTTTGTCCTCCTACAACATAGTAGCATTGCTTTTGAGTGCGAGATACTCCGAGTTAAGTTTATTGTATTGCTTTTACCTCAGCAACAACTCTTCATTAAATTTGGTTTAGTATTGATCTTTACTGCGAAGTGTGACTGTGTTCAGTTCCAGCCCCAATCTTGATATTTAGTCTTATTTTTAAAGTAATTGGTAATTCAGCTTTTGATAATTCTATTTGATAAAGCTGTTCTATTTTTTAAATCTTTATATCTATTACTCGTAACTGAACAATTCTGTTTTCAATCTTTAGTTATTTGAATCCCTCTCAGTCAAAGTTTTCTGCATACGCTCTAGCTCTTGCTTAAGATATTCACCCTAACTCAACTATCTTCTCAACTTTCTTATGGTTTCCTGCAAGTTACTATACTCATCTTCCCATTACCTTATTTTTAAGTCTTTGTTGGACATTTATTTTCTGACCTTTGCGAGCATAGCATCCTTTTACTCAATAAGAGTTTCGAGACCAGAGTTATAGTTATTTCGATTACTATCTAGATTTCCTTTAAGAAATACTATTTCATTGTTGTATTTATTGATAGTATCGTTTAGTTATTCTATTTCTTTTTTCAAGTAGAATACCTAATTTTTTAAGGAACCAATCATTATATCTTTTTCATTGTACTCTCCAAGCGTAGATTTAAGCTCCATTATTTCGTTATTCAACTTCCGAATAATGTTCTCTTTGCTTTGTAACTCGTATTAAGTATAACTCGACTCTGGCTTTGAAGATGTGTAACTGAAGCTTGTTATAATTTATCGATTTTTCAAGTTCTAGTTCTACCTTTTCAACTGCTAGATTTGTGAAACTTTTACTTGGGATTAAGCCATCATTCTCTAAAGTTACTATTTGTCTCTTGTTAAGTCAAGTATCTGTTTTTCTAACTTTCTTTTGCTGAATATTTCCTGTTATCTTTAATTTTCAACTTCTTGGACTCTCAATTCAAGTCTTCGAAGTTTAGCCTCGAAATCTCCTGAGACTTTATAATGTTATTCTTTATTAGTGGCCTGCAACAGATGAAGCTCATGTTCTAAATCATTTATTTTAAGCTTATACTTTTTAATCTACTGCTAGAAATGCAGATTCTTTTATATTTCTCTTTTACTATTTTATCTGTTAAACTCATCTCTTAAATCTTGTAAGTCTCTTTCCAACTTGGAGATCGTTCTCTTATATGCATCTTCTTTACCTCTCAATTCACTCTGTAGCTTGAAATATTTTTAATCATATTATTTGATAGTGAGATGCAAGCTGCTGATGATATCTTTAGTTTGCCTGTTGCTAACAGATTGTTAGGCTTCAACATTAGCAGCTGCTTTTGAGCTGGTCATCTTGCTTTAATAAAGCTAATTCTCTTTTTTTGTTAAAATCATTTGGAGCTCTTAATTTTTGGCTCTGTAAAGTTATAAGGTTTATTTTAGAGATCTTATATCTTAAGCCTTAATAGTTAGCTCCATGATCTTTGTCTCATAACTGAGACTTAAAGTCTCAATCTCCTGTTCTTTATATTTTTCTTGAATTTATAGTTTCTACTTCATCATTTCATACTTTTTCTTGTATATCTCAGTATTTTAGTCAAACTGCGGCCTTACATAAGCTTGCCCAATATCATGGTCGCTGCTTCTCAAAGCACACTCTAGCTCTTACTGAAGTTTGAGAACTAGTTTATCATAGCCAAGTATTTTCATTTTGAGGCTATTGATGCTGATTTCATACTGTTTATACTATTTCAAGCTATTTTGGTATTTTTACTTGTATGATTTATATTTTTTAGTTAGATAGGTATTAGAACTGACTAGTTCTTTCAATTTACCATCAAGCTCCATAATATAAGCCTTGAGTGCAAGTAGCTGATGTATTCCCACTTATTTCAACTCCTTTAGTCCTTCTTTATTATTCAGTAATAATTAGATTCTATTTTCAAACTATAAAACCCTCTCTTAAAGTTATTCTCCAGTTCTATTTCGTAAAGCAATTTCACGTGATTCCATCACAATCACTTTACCATTAAGTAGTTGATTTTCTTCTTCTAATTTTTTAGTTTGATTTGCCTTGTCTTGCAGAGCTACGTACTATTGATGGGCGTCCATTATCTTCTTTTCCATTGATTTTATGGTTTATTTCTGACGCTATACTTAAGATTATAGCTCAAGAACTTGCGTCCTAAGGTTAGTTTTTTATCTTATAGCTTGCTATTTCTCATAAATATTTAGTTCTTGTAACTATGAAATTTGTTGCCTCAAGGGCTATAAATTGGCCTTGACTGCAATCATCTACTGGACTAGATCTGCTTACCAATCAAAGTTTTGGTAAAACGTTTGTTGAGGTGTATTTTTTTCCAAATTTTCAATTTTGAGCAAAAGATCATTGTTTGTTGTCTTTAATGCTGAGTTTTCTTTCCTCAGAGATGAGATTTGTAAGGTAAACTCTTCTCTGGCTGCAGATTTGATATTGATTACCTCTATTTACTTTGCTTCAAACTTATTTCTCCAGTGCTTTTCGTTTAACGCCAGTTTGGCTTCTAATTAAGTAATTTTTTAATCCAATCTCTTGTTAGTTCGTGTTAGACTGGCATGATGCTCTTCATAATTCTACAAAGTTCTATGAAATTCTTATTCTTTTTGTCTGAGAAATAGACTGATTTCCCTCTATGATCTTTTAGGCGAATTTTCAATAGTAACTAAACCCAAGTTCTCTGTTTGATAATTTGAAGAGTGGATTTCTTTTTATGATTGGTTCTTTTGTATTTTTTAGTTTTTAAGCAGTGATATCTGGTTTTAGAGTTCACTTATAGTATACTTTAACTTTTCGTTTTCTAGCTGTAGGGATTGCATTGAGATAACGAGGACATTCTTTTCTTTCAGAACAGCATCATAGGCCTTTTTAAATTACTATTTCTGAAACTGGTTCAAAGTTTCCATTTAATTCTGCCTCATCATCCTCAAAGCATCAAGCTCTTACTTGATCTGTTTGTTCGCCTTGATGATCTACTCGATAGACTTTAACGCCTTTTTATATTTCTCTTCATAATTTACTGAGTTTCTGTTTTGAAGCTCTTGCCGTAACCTGCGTATTTACTCATCCTGGTTTCGGATGGTTGTAAGCAGTTAGGGAGTACTCATAAATCAAATTAATTAAAAGATCATTTTTATTGAGTTTACAATAACTCTAGTCTAAGCCATCAATAATGTGAGTTTTATGAATATGATTCAGGATTAAGCAATCATTGTAAAAGAATTGCTAAATGAAATACTCTTTCAGTGGTTATTAGTGATGCTTTTAAAGCAGTTATTTTTTATTTACATATCATTGAGTTGAGAAATCGAGCTTTAAAAGTCAGCTCTAAATCTTAAGAAAGTATTTTCTAAAACTTATTTCATTTATAGGTGTATCGAGCGATCATTTTTCTTCAACCTACTCTTTTCATTTGGAATTTTCCATCATTGCTAGCAGGTTTGAAGCCCCAGAATCCTTCAATGTTGCTTCCAGTATTATCCAAAGTTCCTTGATAGTAAATGGCGTGTTGTCCGATGTATTGCTTGAAAATTCTGCAGACAGGTTCATTAGGGGAAAAGCTGCCATTAAAAGTAAAAGCGCCAACTTCGTCAGTTCCACTACCTTCGATGAGACCTGAGGGTTTGGCATCAACTACCAATTTGTCAAACTTCATTTAGTGTGGGCTTTCACATTGGAAATAGCGTGCAATCCAGGACATAGTAAGATTGTAAGATATTTATGTTAATTTTAAAAAATCAGATTAGACTAATTTCATTTACTGAAACAGATTTAAGAATCTTACTATATAATTTTTTAGACTCCCAACCCGATGACAACCACCGACCCCACTTTTTTACATATTCATATTATTTTTAGATTTATAAAAGTTTTTGCCAGAATTTTTTTCGGTCAACTTTTTAGACTAACCTATAAGTCTGATCTGACCAAAAACGTATGAGTAAATATGTAAAATAAAGATAAAGCAGTTATTAATTATTAAATATCAAATTCAACTATTAGCTCTTTACTCTTCTACTTTTTTTATGAGTTTTTGTGCGTGTGACTTTGCCAGCTTCATCTTTTGTTTCAGACGTAAATTATCCTCCAAAAGCAGTTTCAAGTTATGTTCTTTGTCAGCCAGATCGATAGAGAGACTATCTTTTTCAGTGAGCAGATTCTATAGTATTTTTCCACATTCTACTCCCCACATGCACTTCTATTTGAGCTGCTTATTTTGTTACTTTAGTATTTAAATCCTATATCTTTTCTGGTTTCTCTGTTCTGTCAACATTTCCAAACCTGAAATAATCTGATCATATCTTTCGTCCATCATTATCCTTCTATGTTCGTAGATTTTACTCTTCCAAATGTTCAGACCTTGAAGCATACCCTTTTTCACGCTGTTTGACATAGTATTGAGAGCTATAACTATTGCCATCCTATTCTTGCTCTTGTACTACTGATTAATCTACTTGAGCTATTATAGGTTTCCTGAGTTATCTCTGATGTCTCTGTGGTACTACTTCAATAGCCGATTTAGTTATCGATAACGATTAAGCATGTTTCCTCTTGATTATTTTTTCAAGATTTAATTGAAATGTGGATCTTTTGTTCTCCACCTTGCCCAGTATTTTCCAATTCCTCCTGCAATGTTAAACACCTTTGTAAGTGATCTTTTAATATTCAGTTTTAGTGTTAAGTATTGTTTCCAAGAATGGAAAGCTCGAACAACTGGTTCTCTTTGAGGCCAAGCTCGAAAATGACTTATAACTCGATCCAATATCACAAGATCTTTATCGTTGCGTTTTTTTAGGTATTCCTTGATTTAATCAGGATCATAACCTTCCCTCATGAGACTGTTGGTGATCTGATTGATTTAGTTATACCCATCAGTTGTTACTTCCTATGCAACATTTTTGATGTATATCTCGTTCCAATATTTTCTCTAATTAATCAAAGCAAAGGCAGACTTAAGTGTATTCAACTAGAATCGTTTTAGAATTGTAGGCAAGTAATGCAGTCTAGGAATTAGATGGGCATTCCATTTCATGAGTATCTTTTGTTTGATTCGTTGTAATTTTGCTAACTTCGCACTGAGCAAAGTATAGAGTAACCTTCTACGCTCGTAATTGAGCTCATCCCTATAATCCGCTGCTTCATTTCTAATTTTATCAAAGCTGAATTGTTACAGCTTTAATAATTGATTCGTGTTTATTGCTCTTATTTTATTTACTATGTTGTAAATAGTGAAGCGATAATGTTTCAAACTGTTAAATACATCTTTTTTAAGTTAGAACTCATATTTGTCTTTTTTGAATTTGAGGTAGCCTCTTTTTGTATGCTTATAAAAAATAAGCCATTTCCAACGTACCATAGCATCTTTTTTTAATCCTTAATTTCTTTTCTATAACATTGGAAAGATTTTTCTTTGATTTGTCTTTAGATTGAGCCAAACTTGTTTAAAACCCATAAAAACTTTAGAGAGAAGATGTTTTCCATAAACTTTGGGTACTTCGTTGCCAATTAGCTGTGCTCTATCTCTAATTTAATCTTTCATTTATTCTTCATAGAAATCAAGATTATCTAGTCTTTTTTATATTTCATGTTGTTTTAGTTTTCTAATATTAGCTTTCCATAGGTTGATAGTGTTTAGCATTAACTTCAAACCTTTGCTTTCTAACTTATTGGCTGTTAATTCAGCACTTTTTGCTTTGTTCATCCTTCCCCGCAACTCTTTCATAACTGCCTAACAGGGGTATTTCAAATATCTTCTTTTGTAGACTTTTTAAATTGCTAGATATAGTCTTTTGGATGTAACGTATTAGTATTTCCAGGTCAAAAAGATTTGTTTTTTCAGGTAATTGGATTATTTTGTGAGTGTTCTCTTTGAATAGTAGTTCATTATTCCTTCAAATCTTTTTGAGTAAAACTAAAAGTATTCCTTACATTAGTTGTAGACTTTGATCTCTTATTCTATTCTTAGCTGCATGTCAGCTCTTACTTTTCCATTTTTCTATTAAAATGCCTTTCTCTTTTTATTAATCTTAGCAAGTTCTTCCTTGACCTCTTGTAAAAGCTGTTCATAACGGATGACCATCAGATTTCTGAAAAATAAATATTGGTTATGATTCATAACAATATTGCCAATATTTTCCACTCCTTTCTCTCTTAAAATTTCAGTAGAACATATTTTCCTGAACTTATTCAAATACTAGCTCAAAAGATTATGAGTTTTTTGTCTTATTTTAATTTTTCTTTTGCGTTCCTCGTAGTTCACAAATTTAGCGAAAAACTGTTTCAAAGAATTTTTACACTCTTGTCTTGTATTTTTTATATTCATCATATTTTCCTCGCGTTATTTGAGTACATCCCCTTGTTCTTCTAAGAATTTATACATTGCTTTGTATTTTTTAGCTGTATATACTCTTTTGATGGCTGCAAATGCATAGGCCATTCTATAAAAAATAAAAACATTTTCGATGTGAATCATCATCGAAAATCCTCGATGATGTGCCATAGCTTGGCGTTTGATATAGTTAAAAATGCTTGTTATCAGCTTTTACCTCTTAAAATTGAAGTGATCAACAGCCTTCTTATAGGCCTATAATTCTTTCTGATTTTGCTTGATGTAGTTTTGGATTGATAAAAATGTTTGTTTAGTACAGGAAGAATAAAGAATATTGAACATTCTCGCGAGCAAAAATAATTTATATGCTTTTTTTATTTTTAGAGTGTTATACTGATTGTAAAACATTCTCCTTTGATAAGTTTCAATATAATTAGTAACATAATCCAATTTCTTCGAGGCAATTACTCCTAAATTTTCAATACAATTTTTCAGTGACTACCTAAACTGTGTTGATTTTTAGTTGATCGCTTACATCTTATGATTTAAGTCTGTCAAAACTTGATGCATTTCCTTTTTTTGATAATGCTGCACACATTTTCTAAACTCATTCATGACATAGATTTTGTTTTTGGCCTATTTTCTCAAAACAAGAGATAATATCGCTCTTTTTTGTTTTTTGAAATGTTGTGCTTAGTTTTTCCATTGTTTGTAGGCAGGAACAATTTTGCATTTATAAACGAATTCTTTGAAAATATTTAGGAGCAAACCTTAATAATATTATGATTACGTTTATCCTTAGCCCTGTAGAGGTTGTCCTCTTTTAAAAAAGACTTTCTGGTCTACGAGTAAATATCCTTTTGTTTCTAAATCTCTTGAATTGATTAATTTCCTCTCATTTACCTGAATTAAAAAAAGACTACTTGACGTTTGCCCAGTACCTAATGAAGTAGTTTCTCAACTTTATCTTGGTAACTTTCATATGAAGCATCGTCAGTATTTTTACTTTTCTTTTTTAATATTTGATTCTTTTGGCCAACTTTTACTGATCTTTTT
>Ga0194117_10004547_pt1 | contig 13166 bp, 19 predicted proteins | sample TA2MahsurfametaG_FD_160579 | JGI IMG/M metagenome (GOLD analysis project Ga0194117, IMG submission 160579) | Freshwater microbial communities from Lake Tanganyika, Tanzania - TA2015009 Mahale N1 surface | ecosystem: Environmental > Aquatic > Freshwater > Lake | place: Tanzania: Lake Tanganyika...
TTCCGGGGGGACCGACCGGTCGCGGGGTGCCTGCTTGCGTTTTGCTGCCTGGACACCTGCGTCGAGTTTGGCGAGTTTTTGATTGAGGTTTGGTTTGTCCGGTGCCACCGACTTCGCCTTGCCATTCGGCAGGAGTCCTTCTTCTTGCAGTCGCTTCTTCAGTGCGTCTGCCTTCGGACCTTTGACGATGTTGCCACCCATTTCCCCGCGAATTTCCGCACGAATCTCACGTAGTCGATCGACTCCAGCAGCACCGGCATGCTTCTTCACTGCCTCCTTGAGAGTCTTCGCTCCGACTTCGCCAGAGACTGCATCGAGTGCTTTCGCGACTGCCGATGGCATGTTCACGCGGCAGACGCGACTTTGTGCGATGTGAGAGGCACCGCATGGTTTTCCGGTTCCTTTTGCCACTTACTTTTTCTCCGGTTCACACTTTGGTTCTGTTTTTCTTTTCGCCTCGCCACCTTCTTTCGAGAGTTTCTTGTGCTGCTCTGGGGGCACCTGATCGAATCCTTTACCTTCCTCTCTCGACGCCTCAATGTTCTTCTTCGCTGCTTCCTTCTGACTCGGTGCCTGTTTTGGCGGGTCTTTCTTCTCCGCTTTCTTGCATTCTGCGTAGAGGTATTCTAGGAGTTGATTTGCTTCTTCTGAGTACCCGTACATTCAGTCCTCATCCTCATCTTCTTCTTCGTCCTCCTCATCCTCTTCTTTCTTCCCCTTTCCTTTCACCTCGATCTCGACTTCGACCTCGGCGTAGTTTGACTGGGCGAGGTAGGTCTCGATCATGGTCTCGAGGGCACTGATTCGATCGGTGAGTTCACTCAGTTCGGAGTATGAGGTTTCCTGCTCCATCGTGCGATTGTAGTCGCCCATTTGTTTTTTGCCGAGGTCTTCGACTGCCATGCGTGCGTCCAGTGCCTCTTTGTCCTTGATGAGTTTCTGCATCTCCTTCATCTGGTTTTGCAGCATCTGGAACGCGCCCCTCTGCCGTGAGATACGCATCTGATTTTGCATCTCGTCGATACGCAGATTGAGTGCCTCGGACTCCTGCCGCATGATGGCATAGCGTCCGCCGTCCATGACTGATGCTGGCATCAGTTCGCGATAGGCATCACGCAGTTTGCTGGTGTGCTCAGGTTCTTCGACTGTGCCACGCTTATAATCTGTTGGTTTGTTCGAGTAGGACTGATCGTAGTCCACGATCTTGTGTCCGTGCTCGCTATAGATCAGGTATGCCTGCTCGATTGCTTTCGAGTTGATACTATCTTTGCGCATAACATGGTCGGGGACTTTATAGATGGGTTTTACCCTACCATTTCACTTTGTTTGCCCAGTAGGCAGCGGACGATGGTCCTTTGTCGATGTTCTTCTGATGCCTCGCTTTGAATGCTGCTCTCTTCGCTTTTTTCTTCTCGGACTCACCCTCTTTCGGGGGTCCGGCAGTGTTGGCACCGACAGACCCGAATCGAATAACTTTTCCGCCCTCGGGTGCCCCGGGATAGCATGCCTTGACAATGTGCGATTTCCCGTTGTGGGACTCGGCACGAGGTTTGTTGCACTCCATGCTTTCTTTGTCGGCGAATGTTTGCTCGACTCGCTCCGCATAATCCTGCTTGAATTGAGCGAGGATGTCGTCTGGGAATGATCCGAATGCGCTCATGCCCCTGCCCTCGCACGGTCGATATTCGCCTGGATAGCAGCACGTCCTGCGTCAGTCGTCTGGTTGGCGAGCGCTGCCTGCTGACCGCGAATGTATGCCTCTTGCGACCCGCGATTCAGACCGGCAGTGCCAGACCCTCCGCGACTTTGACCGGCACCGGGCACCGGTTTCTTCTTCTTTTTAGGTGCCGGTGGTTTTTTCTCACCCGCGACCGACCCCCATTCGACCATCACCACTTTTCCATTCTTCACGGCGAGACCGTACTTCTTACCACCGATCTCGATTGGTTTCTTGTTCATCTTCGAGTTCAGGTCCACCCCTTTCTTCTTCGCCTCTGCCTCCAGATCCTCTTCCTGCTTTGACTTCTTGTCGGTGTCGAATTCTTTCTCCCCGTCGGAGGACCCTCCCTTCTTGCGACACACTCCGAATACCATTTTTTCGTCGTCTGCACACTCAGCGAATGACAGCATCTCTCTCGCTGCCAGAATTGATTCAAGGGAGAATTCGCCGAGCATGATTTAGACCTCTCTGTTAGTTTTACCCCGTTGAAGGGAGACTTGTTGCAGAGTCACTTTGTTCGCATCGAGTGTTTCCTGGCGAATGATTTCGCCGTCAGCATCGGATCCGCGAGAGGGAGTGCGTGTCGCATTCCACTTGTGATGCAGTTCGTTGTTCATGGTTCTACGAATGATCTTTGACTTGTTTGATGAGGATGCTGGCAGGGTGACCCTGACTCTGCAGTGTTTTGATTTTCGCTTTCTTCTCGGCGATGGTTTGTTCACCCTCAGAGAATTCCACTCCGAATCGCATGTAGTCAGCGACGGATGCCAGGTTCTGAGCACTCATGGTAAGTTTCGTACTCATCCAGGGTTCCATGTTGTCGTCAGGGTACAGCATGCCTAGCATGATGTCGATCTTCTCACGCATGACTTTCAGTTGATTGATTGCCATTCTCCCGTTCGGTTCCATCGAGTCCAGGGGGTCAGAGTAGTCCTCTGACTCTGCGTAATTCGGTGCGGCACGCATCGCGAGCATGCCATTTTTGTTTGATGCCTCTTCGATCACATCCATTCGGGGCATTCGCACTGGCACACCCTCACGCATCTGTGGGTTCTTCTCGTCGCCCTTGCCTGATTCTTTCGGCAGGTAATTCGGTGTCATTTCTGCCGTTGCGATATCACCTTCACCGTGTTTCGTGTCGAGGGGCACACAGTTTGGCACGGTCTTGCCCTTCTTCTTTTTCTTGCCGACCATCTGGTATCCAGACCAGCACGGGTTGTCCTTCATCTTCTCGACGAATTCAGCAGAGTACAGGCCTCTGAGGCGATCCCAGTCGTATTCTTCGATCATCGGTGGTTCCATTGGCGGAGGGCAGAGATTTCTTCGCGAATTTGAATGAGTTGGTCATGGGTCTCAGACTGCCACTTCTCCTCACTTCGCATGTGAGACAGCAGTTCTTGTTTCGTCACGAATTTCAGTGGGATCTCTGCACGGAGGTCATTGAATGAGGACTCAATTCGCTCGACTTTGTGCACGAGGCCGGCCAGGTTTTGACCATTGTACTTGAGCAGGTCCTCAATTTTCTTGTGGTTTCGATCGAGCATCCATCCAAATCCTGACACGATGGTGGCGAATGATGCGATAGCACCGAGAATCTCTAGGCCCATGAGTTCATTCCGACGGCAGTCCGGATTCGCCTGCTTCGAGTCGTTTCTTGACGGAGTCGGGGAGTCCTTCCTCGAGGTTCATCTCTCGGGCGATGCGAATGATGTTTGCCATGATCTTGCGAGGGTCTTTCGCGTGACCGACCGAGGACCAGGCAGCAGATACGTCTTCGGCAGAGGAGATAGGGAATGATTGATTTGGTCCGGCGAATTTGCCTGCGATCTTTCCTGACTCCAGGTCCTTTCGCTTCTCTGAGGACCACTCGCGGTACTCCGCTTTTTTCTGCTTGCAATTTGCACAGACGGGGCACCCTGGTCCGGAGCACTTATGGTCTTTGAATGAGGGCAGAGGCATACTCAGGAGTTCGGAGTCCTGTGAGTCACCCTCCGCGAATTTGTATTCTTTGGACTTGAGTTCACGGAATGAGGTTGCCCGCGACTTCTTCCTTTCGAATATTTCTTTCATTGCGTCCCGACCGTCGGCGTTCTCGTTATACTCGCGATTGACGAGTCCCTCGCGTTTCTCACGATGCTCGGCATTCATCTTGAGAATGTCTTCGTTGTGATTGGACATCATCCCGTCGGGGCCGGGCCGCCACTTTTTACCCGTGGCGTTCATTTTCTTCAGTTGCTCACCGCTAATGGCGTTGCTGGCGTTGATCGCACCGCCCGCACCGGGAAGTGTAACTCCGCTAAAATCGAACGACGATCCGTACATGGTCAGGCCCCCGCCCACTCAATCTTACGAGTGTTGAATTTTTGGTCAAGGCACATAGGAGTGTTGCCCGTTAAAGTTCGGACCTCTTCGTATGTAATGGGTTTGACTTCACCGCCTTTGACAATCCCTAAAACTTCTCTGCTGGAGGGGTCTACAGTGAGTCCTAAATAATCGCAAATATGATCCCGTGCAGCCTGGACCTCCTCGATCGCTCTGCTTCCACGAACGGAACGAATGATGAAGTTCTCCGGCAGTAGGGGGATGACTACTTCCCACATTCGAAGAAGTTGACGACCTGGTCTGTATGCCTTGGCAGCATCAACGGAGGCCGCTTCTTCTGTGCCATTGACTTTATATCGCCAGGTGTTACCGGTGATGAAAATGGTGGAGCTGTACCCGTCTCCTTCGGCGTGGAACTGAATCTCTGGGCGGGGGTACAGGATGACGTAAGTCTCCGAAGGAGCGTACGGTCGCAAGGTATTTGCGAATACGGCCAACTCTTCCAGACGTTCCTGATAGCGTGTGTCTCCGCAACCCAGGGCGTCTTGTAACCGATAGTTTATTCTCTCCGTCTGAACCGCCTGAAGGTCGAATTCCTTCCTCTGGTCCTCTGCACTTCTGAACTCGGTCATGGATCGACACCCTTTAGTTCGGTTTTACCCTAGTCCTTGACTTCCTCTTCTTCGCTATCATTCAACAGTTCTTCGATCAGACTCTCGATCTCCTCGTCAGTCATTCGCGGCGATTCATCATCATCTGTGAGGTCCTCATCTTCTTCTTCGTACTCATCTTCAGAGATGTACTCGTCTGGATTGAATGCGATCTTCAGATCATCCTCAGGTCCTTTCCCACTCGGATAGCGCCAGAGTCCTGTGTGACTGTGCCAGGGGGAGGTGTTGGCGACGGTGTTCGTGGGCATGCCGGAGTTGTTGGCGATGGAGTCATCATTTGGTGAGTTCAACTGCTGTGCGTATGCATTCCTGAATGCCTCCATCACGTCATAATTAAAATCACCACCGGGTCGTGTCGTAGGTTGGTTCATTTCTTCTGCTGAGTCTTCTTGCTTTTACCCTCTTTATCCGGGAGAGCACCCGAGAGTCCCTGCAGGAGTTTGGAGTTACCCATCATCATCCCCTCCTGGAATCCCGGTTGTTTTGTCTTGCCGTCTGGTCCAGGTTGGTTCATTCCCTGAAGCATTTTTGACAGGTTCTTCTCCTTCTCTTTCTTCAGTCGCTCGGCAGTGTTCACGAGTTTGCCTTTCGAGTCGAATTCGTATCCCTTCGGTGCCTTAGGTTTGACATACTCGGGGTGAGTCTCTGCAGTCAGTCGGTCGAGCAGAACGTTGAATTTCTCAGAGAGTTTGCGTCGGCAGACACCGTCCACACTGACCGTCATCGGTCCACACGTGATCTTGCGTTGCTCGAGTGCTTGCTTCGGTGTCATTCCTCAGTCCTCATGGAGTCCATCATCACATTCCTCATCGCTCGCAGACGATCACGAGGGACCGAGCAGTGAGTGCTTTCTTTGTATGACCGGTATGTGTGTTTGACCTCGTCAGGGTTGCCGCACCGTTGGTACATGTTCCAGACACCGACTGCCTGCGGATGCGACAGAGTGCCTGGAGGGAGTTTGGACGAGAGGGGTTCTCGATCGGAGTTTAAATTCATCATCAGATTGCCTCGATCTCTGATAGGATTTGCTTACGGACGTCATTGGCTATAGTCGCCGCCTCAGCCGCTTCGTTGTCGAGTCTCTTCGGTCCGTACTTGTCGTCCAGAGCGGCGTTGATTCGTGGTGAGCCAGACCGCAGGATGTCTAACACCTTCTCGACTTTCGCTGTGTCGTTTGCCTTGGAGGCACTGTCGATCTTTGAGGCAGCAGCATCCAGGATCTTGACTCCGGTTTCGTTGTCACGGTAGAGGTAGACCCGCCGACTTGCTCCAGCGCGATTGGCGCGGAATCCCTGCAGATACGTCTCCCCATATCCTGCCAGAGACTGCAGTGCTTTGTTCTTGAGTTTACCTTTGACCGCAGGTTTGTCGTTGGACTCGTCGATTCCCTTGAACACAGACGCAACTGTATCGGGTCGCGTGCCCCCTGAGACCCTCGCTCTGTCGTCGTTGTATTTCTGTGCTACTGCTTGCTCATCTTGTAATTTTTTCCTTGCTGCGTCCGTGAGTTTCCCACCCTCAGTTGGGTAGTTCTTGAGGACCTTCTGCCGCCATTCTTCTGGACTGATGTCCCCTTTCGCACGATTGTTGAGGCGAGTCGTCAGACCGAAGTTCGAACCGGTCTCAGCACCTGCTTTCGCCACACCGAAGGGAACGGTGTGCTCCAGGTCTATATCACCAAATCCGATTCTCTGACCAGTGTACATATCCTTCATACCCTCTTCCAATCCAATTCGAACGATAAGTCTCGCTCTCTCAGTACCAGACTTGTTCGTCAGTGTGTGACCACCCTCGGGGGCGTCCAGAGAACTCTGATTCGCACCCCACTTGCCCCACTCGCCAGGTTGCCCTTGCTTGCTGAGTCCTGCCACAAGGTCCTTCGGCATTATAGACATAGCAAGGTCAACTTGCTCGTCGGAGATGTCGTTGACTCTTCGCTCTTTCGCGAGGGGTCTCAGTGCTGCGTTGACCTCCTCGGGTGTCTTCAGTTTTCCGCTCTCAACGTCTCGGTAAACCTTTTCGTACGCGTCAATTTTCTTGTTGCTTATGAGAGCAGTGATCTGCTCTTCGTCGTATGCTTGCTTGACCCCTGTGTCACCCTTGACCGCGATCCCAGGAAGCACGAGGTCAAACACCTGTTGAATCTTCTCCACACGTTCTTTTTCGTCCGGGTACTTCGCCGACATAGCGTCGAGTGCCGCGCTGATCTTCTTCGCGGTGCCTTCGGTGGTGCCGGACGCATCAATGCGACCTAGCGCCGCCAGCGCCGTCTCCTCGCTGCCCCCTGACTTGGTGTAGTTGCGTACGTACTCAGCGACTTTGGCCATTGCTGCCGACGTTCTCGGGTCGAGTTCGAGGACGCAGTCGTTCTTCTGATAGATACAGGTTGCCCCGCAGGACTTGCCTTTCTGACACCGGTCGCCTTCAGCGAATGAGATGACCGCTGGTCGAGGGGGTGCCTGTTGAGATAGTAGGTACGGGTTTCGCCAGCGGTACATAGTTCAGTCGTCGTATCGATCGAGGATGTGTGCGATCACAGAGTTTCGCACGATGTCTTCCTTCTGGAATTCCACGATGCCCACCTCGCCGAGATTGCGGAGGCGATGAATGGCGTCCACGAGACCGTTCTCGCGGCGGAATACTTCCATGTCGGTTTGCTTTGTATCACCGATGAGGAGGATTTTGGAGTCCTTTCCGACGCGAGTCAATACGGTTTTGATCTGCGAGGGGAGGAAATTCTGAGACTCATCGACGATGATGAATGCCTCATTCAGGGAGCGACCGCGAATATCCTCGAGGAGGACTGGTTCGATGATCTTTTTGTTCAGCAGGTATTCGCCAGCGCCATGCGAGTGCATGATGCAGGGAAGATTGTCCAGGACTGGTGCGATGAGGGGTGCGATCTTCTCGGAGAGATCACCAGGTAAAGCGCCACGACCACGCTGAAACTCAACGCCGACATCACTGCGGACATAGTAGACTTTATCGAATTGCCCCTGGGCAATTCCGAAGAGTCCGTAGTGTAGTGCGATGAGAGTCTTTCCTGTGCCTGCCGACCCATGTGCCAGGGTGACGGTATTGCGCTTGAGGGTGTTCCAGAGTTCTTCCTGTCGCCAAGTCAGAAACTTGGGAGGTTGAACGTCCATTCCTTTGGAGTAGGATTGTTCGAGCATCTGGGTGTTCTCGGCGCGGCGATTCTTGCGCTTTTCCTTAGATGAGAGCATGTGTTTAAGGGGGAGTTGACAGTCGGTGGGTAATTCATACGCTTCGCTGCTTTGGATCCTTACATAACGCTGCCCCCCTTGATAAATAACCTGTGACATTGGAGGACTGTCTCAGGGAACACTAGGTTTTACCCGGTTGTGTCCCTACATCATCCACCAGGTGTCCTTCTCCAAGACCCACTCAATGTAATCGCTCTGCATAGTCGTCCCACCCATTTTTCCCACCGCACCAAACCCGGTACCGCTCGGTTCCGTGCTTGGACGCCTTCTCAAGATATTTGTCCGCAGCGCGGTCGGTGATCAGGACACGTGCGCCAGTGGTCTCTTGCATCACGTTCGCGTTTCTGTCTACTGGGGAATTTGCCATGGTAATCTGTCGTAAACAACAGAACTTTTATAAAGGAGGTTACCATCTCCTGATCATAAGTCCACATCCCATCCAATGTTTCGTCTTCCGCTTCTTACCCCGCGAGCGAAGGAAGAACGAGGGTCCGCGTCACCGGAAACAGAGTCGTAGTCAGGGTCATTGAAATTATGGTCGCCAGGGAAAAGACGTAAACGCTTGCTCGTAAGGTTCGGGAACACAGAACTGTTTCCAAACCCAGGTCTTGTCAACTCGCCAAAGAACCGTTTGTTTTGGATCACGGCATCTTGCAGTCCGCGATCAACAACATCGAGTTTCATGCTATAGTATGTCAATGCCCAAGTGAACGCATCAGTCCGGTCATCATGTTTTACGAAAGGAAACGTTGTCAGTTCTTTCACGAACGGGTCGATCCAGTCGCCCTCGACCATCTTCACTCGGTCAAATTCCATCAGCGGTGCCACTGCTTGCAGACGCACCGTCTTGGACTTGAGGGGTTTCATTTCCTCGATAGGTATCTTCGCCTCCTTTTTGAGCATCTGGATCAGCGACTGCCCGGATGCTGCCTTCTCAATACAGAGGACCCTAGCGTCATAGTACGAGTACAGGTGTTTGACCTTTGCGATCAGATCTGGGAATCCGAGTCGCCCTGTGATGATCTCGCGAATGTAGACGATGCCGGGGAATCGATGAGAGATCGAGGCGACACAGATCGCGGTCTCGTCCGCCATTTCCTTCTCGGAGAATGCACAGTCGACTGCCAGCCAGGTCAGGTCGAATCCTGGACACCTCTCTTTCTCGATGCGAGTGATCCAGCTGTCTTTGACGATCTGCCCTTCGGCAGCGACAGGGTTTCCTTGATAGAGCGCGGCGAATGCGAATGACCCCATGGTCTTCTTCTGCGCCATGAGCATGTCGACCGTGAATGCGTTATTCGACGGCCAGTGCGACTCGCCAATCTCTCGTTCGAGGGGGTCGTCTTGTACCTGCTCGGGTGTTTCAATGAGACCCGCGATATTCACCCATCGCCATCCGTTTGGGTTTTCCACCTCGTCATAGAGTCCATCTGCCTCCATGAGAATGCCATGAAGATCGTGCGAATGGAATCGCGTGGCGATCACGAGTTGGCACCAATTGTTTGTGCGTCGTGTTGAAGCTTGTTCCCCCCACCAACTGTCAAGTTCTTCGAGTGCTGCGGTTGAGGTTGAATCTTTCAAGGGGTCATCAACGATCATGGCACCAACACCGGGACTCGTAATGTTCGTTGTCCCTGCGGTAAACCCCGTAAGCACACCGCCAACTGACGTTGGAAGAATGTATCCACCACCCGCCATGTCGTACTTGGAGTCCTTGGCGAATCCCTTCCACTCCGGAAACACTTTTGCGAATTCCGGGTGCTTCAGGTACCCTATCGCGTCCTTGTGGAATTTGCCGGACAAAGTTTGACCGTACGACGCGACGATGTGCTGCGTCTGCTGATCACGACCGAGCAACCACGCCACGAACATTGACGCGAGCATCGTTTTTCCTGAACGAGGAGGGCACGATACAATAAGGCGACGATAGCGACGATTCGCTAGGTCCTCGAATGCAGACGCAATCACCTCGTGGAATGCGACCACTTTCAGATCACCTTTCTTCATGATGTCGGCGAATGCCAGGAAGCAGGTTTGTGCTGCCTTATACTTATACTCCTGAATCACAGAGGCAGGTGCCTCCAGGAGTATCAGTTCCTGTATTCCGCGAATGTATTTTCGCCAGCTGCTGTGCTCGTCGAGCATGCTGGCTTTTGTGAGTGTTGGTCGCATCTCAGAAATTGCTGATTCTCTTCAGCAGTTCCTCCACTTTTCCGTCGTACTCCTTGGCAAGTTCCTGCTCGGACGGTGCCTCCTTCGTGGTCATCGTGACGATGTCCTCTGTGATCTCGCGATGTGCTTTGACTGCCGCAGAGAACAACTGAACGAGGTCGCGAGTCGAGCACTCTGAGATTTGATCTTGGAGGAGTCCGATCGCCTCATTCGCAACAAGGAGTGCCTGCTCTGCGAGTGACTCCTTCTGCTTGACAATTTCTTTTTTCGGGTCGTTCATCAGGTGAGTCTCCGTTTGCATTTGGCGCACCCACCCCTTCGCGGAGGAGGATTGCCTGAGTAATTCTGAAGAGACCGTAGGATTCTCTTCGCTAGGTCAATGTTACCCGCACGGACTGCTGCATGATAACTTTGCCAGAGTGCACTTGAGTTTTGCATCAGAATGGCTGGTGAGGTTCGTTCAGACCGTTGGAACAAGGTAGGCATCCGAGACGCCACAGCGAATTGATCGAGGCGAGTTCGAATGTGCCGTCCTGCATCCAACCTTTCCCTTGGGGCGACTGCCCCACGTAGTAGAATCGACCTTTTGGTGTTTGAATGAATGTCTGTGTTTGTACACCGATGAGTCCTCCCCCGTCGAGTGACATCTGTGGTGCGTTGGGGTTGAGGGGGTCGACGTACAAGAATTGATATCCGCCGGTCACGACAGCAAACTCACCGGCGTTCAAACTCTGGAACCACTCTGCCTCCTTGACCGCATTCCCTGAAATGGGTGAGGTTTTGTTTACGGTATCCGTCCAGAGTTCCACAGCATAGCGAGCGAGTTTTCTCCCAGTGCGGCAGAAGAACACCTCTTTGATGGGTTCGTTCGTTTCTGCGTCAAACATCGTGACGACCAGACGACCGTCTTCGGTGTAGTTGCGGTTGGACAGGAAGTAAATAGGTTTGCTGAGGGGGTCTTCCAGAAAGACGCAGTCAGGGTTTGTAATAAAAACCCAGTCTCCGCTCTGAGTCAGTTCGTTCGACCAGCGAACACCGGAGCACGAGTTGTAGTCCTCTGCGGGTTCGGCAGGGCATCCTTCAAAGTCGTACGAAGGAACGTAGATGTCTCCGGATGCCTCGTCAAGAACACCGCCAAGGGGCAGGTGAGTGTCAACGTTCGCTGCAGGAAATACTTGACGGCAGTCACCTCGCTGCACGCACGGATCTAGGGCAACGTATGGCATCGCCTCTTCGATGTGTAGTTCGTAGACTTGTGTGTAAGTATACTGGGACTGATCGTTCAGCCCGGTAAAGTCTTCTGATGAGCACACGAATGGTTCGATGACTTGCACCTGGGCACCGCCAGGGACACTGCCATTCAGTGTGATGAACGAACCCGAAAGTAACTGCGTGGCAAAGTCGTGCCCTGAGGATGTGAGGTAGTTCTGACAAGAGAAGTTTAGTTCGAACCGCATAACTCTCTCGAAGACCATCGGTATCCTGTTCTTGACGGTGTTCGAGGATCCGGTGTATCGCACGACGATGTTGTTCGTCTGATTGACTACTCCTTCTTTGTCAATCGCGTCTGCGAGGCGTAAAACATTCACACCGATCGGAATGAGAGGGGAGGCAATGAGTGCGTCCACCAGGTACTGCTCAATGCGTGCAATCGTTGCGAGTTCCAAGTTTCTTACCTTCGATGAGTGGTTTTACCCGGCATCCACGCAAAAAAAGGAGGCCGAAGCCTCCCCACAAATCAGTTGTAACAGTAATCAGAAAGTGCCGAGATCGATACCGTTCTCAATGCTGCTGATGCGGCCACTCAGAGAATCCTCAGCGCTCAGGGCACGAGCTGTCTCGGAAGAGATGTCCGCAGACAGGGCGCTCTGAATAGAAGCAACGTTAGCGGCAGCACTAGCGTCAGCAGCTTGACGTGCAGAGACCTCAGTAGCAAGGTCAGCGGTCAGGACGCCTTCGGCAGCAGTTGCACGGGCAACTTCTGTGGCCAGGTCGGCGGTAAGAACGCCTTCGGCGGCTTGAGCGCGGGCTACCTCAGCAGCCAAGTTGCTGGTAAGCACGCCTTCAGCGGCTTGTGCACGGACTGCTTCGGAAGAGATGGAGCCGGAGAGCACAGACTCAGCGGCGGTAGCTCGGGTAACCTCGGTGTCCAGGTTGGTCTGTACAGTAGCCACCGAGTTGGTGACAGTGGTGACGAAGTTAGCGTCATCACCGATGGCAGCAGCCAGCTCGTTCAGAGTGTCAAGCAGGGCAGGTGCGGAATCAACCAGATCAGCAACTTTCTGATCGGTATATGCTTCGGCAGCAGCTTGAGCGGTGGAAATGTCCAGATCGCTCTCGAAGAAACCAAGACCGGTCCCAGACGCAGCAGCGGTGGTTCCGTCAAGGTATGTGATGGTGTCGGTGCCGTCACCAACAAACAGAATTTTATCGGCAAGGTTAAGAGCAATCTGACCTTGTGCCAGGGCTGCTGGCTTGGAGCCAGCTGTCAGACTGCGAAGAAGCTGAAGATTGTTGACCATGGTTCTAATCTATATTTGAACGTAGGTTCTGTAATTGGTTTTACCCCTAGAAAGTTCCAAAGTCAGGGTCAAAGTTGCTCATGTCGATGACGAGTTCGCCTTGCTCAACTTTGATAACACCGAGATCTTGACCTTCCCTGAGTTCTCCTTGCATGATAATTGCAGGAGCCGGGAGGGGAGGAGTGGGTTCCGGAGTTGGGGGAAGAGGTTGTTTTACTTGCGCTGTTTGGTTCCGTTGCTTGGAGACTGCCGCTTGTTGCGAGCGGACACGGTTATTGAGGGATGCCATGTTTCAGGTGCGGATGCTTGCTAGGGGAGGAGGGGACCGAAGCCCTACATTTCTATGCGACAAATCACGGTGAATTGGACTCTAACTGAAGGACACGGGCTTCAAGGGCGTCGTTCTTTGCGGAGAGCTCCTTGATTGCGTTGACTAGAACAGGAACCAGGGCCTCACCGTTGTAACGGAGCTTGTCGGGGTCTTCGTTATCAATGATGACTCCAGTGTCTCCCTCCAGGGCAAGAATGTCCTGAG
>Ga0194117_10004557_pt1 | contig 13144 bp, 5 predicted proteins | sample TA2MahsurfametaG_FD_160579 | JGI IMG/M metagenome (GOLD analysis project Ga0194117, IMG submission 160579) | Freshwater microbial communities from Lake Tanganyika, Tanzania - TA2015009 Mahale N1 surface | ecosystem: Environmental > Aquatic > Freshwater > Lake | place: Tanzania: Lake Tanganyika...
TTTCTAAGCAAATAGATAATTCGCTCAAAATTTCATTAAATATTGATAATTATGCATACAAAATAAATTATCAGATCAATTAGCTCAAGTCTAAAGTTGCTTGTACTAAAAAATGATCATATGGATGCTATTTGTGAGGCAAAAAGTTTTAATTCATATTTTTTCCATTATTTATTGACCCTAACTAGCATACATGCGAAAGATCGCTCTTTAAAGGGTAGGTTGTTAGGATTAAATCTATACATTTCTCCGCCATCTCATTAGCCTTTCTCACTTGTGGCTGGAGGATTGTCCTCTTCTTTTTTGTGGTTATAATCTTAGAATGTTTTGGAAAATTGTTCACTTTATTTGTTAAATTATTAAATTCTTTCTCAGATAATTTCAGTAAGATTTTCGTCATTTAGAAAAGTCCTTGAGATTTATCTTTGCGCGTTAGACTTATTTATGAATTGAAATCTCCAGCGAAGATGAAGTTATATCGCTTCGTGATTAACAAGTGATAGATGATGAATCCTAGAACCTGAACTTCGATTGCGTTGGTTTATGGTTTTGAAGAAAGATGAAAGGCCCCAATTAATACTTATTTTGACTTATTATCTTTGAACTTTGCAAATGTAATGTCTTTTGCCCAACCTAAAATGCCCTCTTTCTTTAATTTTTGACCAAATTTTTATATATTCTACTGTTATTTTTATTTCAGAGAGGGAAGCATTTTTTATTTGCAGTATTCAATGATCATGGGAATATAACTTTACAATTAAATTTAAAGAGATACTTTTACAGAATCCATTTAAAACCTTGTAAAATACTAACATATTTTTTAAAGATTAGTTTGAGAATGCTCTACTATTTAGCCTAAGAGCTTGTTAAGTTAATTTCTGGTTGTCGATTAGAAATACTATTTAATGAATTGCTCAATCTCTATCTTTAGCAAAGAAATGTTTTCCTTTTAGTTTATTTTTCTTTTTATTCGCTTTAAATCGTTAGAATACAAATGTTTTGATGATAATTACTATGACGATTGCTCGTCGAACTGTTTGAATGGTAAATTTCTTCTGACTAATAAAAGTGTCTGTTTTACTTTCTTTTTTTCTGATGGGCCAAACAGAAGGAAATCATTATTTTTCTAAAGCTAAGTCCTGAGTTCTGGAGTGCCTTAAGTAAATACAACAATATCGGGACAATTCCTGTTAAATAAAGCTTTGATGGTAAATTAAATCTTAGTTTTAGTATCTATCCTCTAAAAGTATGTATGCATAAAGCGTTTGTATTATCTTATCAACTAGGGATGATACTCTTTATCTTTGGTAATATTCTAGAAACTATTTTAACTACAGTGGCGACGATAATCTATGAAAACTTATTTATTATTCCTCAGATTTACATAAAGGAACATAATGATGGATTTGAAGCACAGGAAATCCAACATACAACACTGATATTTCTGAAAATTTTATGATTTTTTGGCTGTTTTGATCACTTGTTAACTACTTTTTTTGTTCTGTTAGATCGCAGCAAAGGTCTGATACCATTTCTAAAAAAACTATCGTTAACTGGCAAGCCATTATTTATCATTCTATTTGATTATTCCTGCAAAACTGCTGTTTTAAATATTTTAGTTGGAAGCATACAATGGAGAATATCTTTCAGTATGGATGTCCTTATCTATATCTCCGATATTCCACGTAAAACTAGAGCGGTTGTATTCATCTTTCATATAACTTTTATCTAACATTTGTTGAGATTACTGTTTTAGTTTAGAACTATCCGGTGAGTGTTTTTCTTCAAATATTTTCTTTATTCTCTATGATTATAGCCTCATTTTAGAATAATCTATGATTTTTTATGTTTATTGTTTGATCTTAAAATACTCACCTTTGAGCTACTATTCAAATATTCTTCCAATACACTCAAGTTATTGCCAATTATCGATTCCGTAGTATTAGAAGGGAGATAGATAGATTCCTGAGTAATTCAGATTAGCTATCGTGCATTTTCCTTCTTTTCCTCCCATTATTATATAGATTTAAAATTATGTAAAACTTAAAGATAAATATCACTTCTCATCTCTTCTCCTTTTGGGGAGATCTAGAAGCACTTTTTTCACGACTTCTTCTGTTGTTTATTCTGATACAATCTTCAGTACTCAAGTGATCTTTTTTTCCATATTTTTTTACAATTAGTTTCGCCATTTTTTCACTAATAGTTACCCCACTGCTCTAAGCCATCTTCAATATATACTAAAATGTCAATTTTCCTTCAGGGTTGGCAAAGTTCTGATAAACTCGCTTGACTCCCTCATCACTAAGTTTTCTTCCTCTCTCATGAACTTCTTGAGAATTGATTAAATCAATGAGAGTCGACTTAGGGATATCAGAATTCTTGCCAGCAAGTCTTCGGATAGTCTTATCTTCTTTTTGAAGAGGCTTTCCTTTGCCAAAGTACTTAGTAGCTGCAGTGATTGCTGAGATAGGTACTTTAGCTGGGAACTGCTTATTGAGAAAATCGACAAGACCAGCTGAAGCTGTCTTAGTTAGAGATTTGCTTTTGCCTTTTGCTTGGGGAGAAATAGTAGATTTTTTCATAGATTTGTCTAGTTAACAAATATCAATATAATTTAATGAAGGGCTTATAAAAACTTCAGCCCAAAATAAGTTATAATTAAGTTTGTCTTCCTCCAAAAATTAAACTAAGATTTATATTGGATTATTTGTTTATAATATTCATTTCTTCTCTTGTACAGCAGAGGTTGAAAGACTTGCTGTAGTGCTGGCAGTTTAGATTTAGTCCATTCTGCTTCCTACTCTTTGGACCTATCTCACTACGTTCAAGGCGTTTGACCAAAATCCTAAATCATTGTTCCACTCGAGTGGGAATGTTTGGAAACTGGATCTATCTTGTCTTTCTATTTGCCAATTTTAGAATGTAGTTGAGAATTTGCTTTTGTTGATACCAAGGACAACATTATCGAAGTCATCATTTTCGCTTTTAAAGTAGTCTTTGTATTGAGCAACTGACTCATTCTCAATCAAAGCTAAATATGCGGCCTCATATTTGGTAGGTTCCTTGAGATAGTTTTCAAGGGTTTCTAAGTATTTTTGGCTTTCGAATCTCTTTTTTTGTTCTTCAATCATTCTTTGGTTTCTTCTTTCGTAGTTTTATTTGGAGTCAAGTGCTCTTCTATACTTGAATTTAAATATTTTTTTCTCGACATAAGAAGTCTGGTCATCTTCAGGGTTTCCAGTGTAAGATTATTGGAAATCAAACTTATTTAGATTGTATTTTTCATCAGACAATAGTTCTTGAGTGTCTAAAAACTTAATATTTAGAGATTTACCTCTTCAACTCTCTCGTCTTCTCTATAGTTTTGCAAATCAGTTTCGAAATAGTCACGATATCTTTGTTATTCTTCAGTAAGATCATCTGAAAAGATAGTGTAAGCGTTATCCCATCTCTTGTTAGCTCTATCAAGCATTCTCTGTTATCTTCGTGAGTGATTGATTGGATCAATATATTTTCTATATTTTATTAAGTTTACCTTGAATGGAATTTTGTTAGTTTTCTAAATTGTCTATCTAATCTTTTCAAAATGACTTCTGCGGTGATTAAATTTTCATAAGTAACTTTACTGATGGGTTCTCTCCAAGGGGAGCTCTGAATTTTTTCGTTTTAATAGTCCTCCATAGCCATAACATAGACTTTAGCCTTGAGTTCTGCTTCAGCTTTACGTTGCATTCTGTATGCTGGGTCAGTCAAAACTCTATCATGTTCATCAGAACTAATAAGTGAGTAAACAGTGTTTTCAGGTTGTTAGAACAAGGTAGGTTCATAGTGGGTGTTAGCTTTTTGGAAAGAAACAGTATTAGGAATTTAACTCTATGGCATATCTTGATAGGGAAGAATATTGAAGTTGTTGGCATAGTAATCCATTTCTGAGGAGAATTCGTTTCTTAATCTAACAAGTTTAAATACTTGACCACAGCACATACATCTTTGGAGAGGTCCTTCTCTAAGCATAATCCACATAAGCTCGTGACTTTCGTAATCGTCTTCGTTGGTGGGTCCGCTGCATCCGACAAATCTAAATGGAGCATCAGCAGTGAAAATTACTGTTGGGTTATCGATGGTTCCGAAATTAGTAAGCTGCACACCTTCGAGATAGTTATAAGTTTGGAGATCGAATGGATTTCCACCGAAGTGAGCTTGCCATTAGGATGAAACTTAATCGAAACCTTCAGCTGTTAGATTGAGTTGGGTGCTGTACTAAACACCGCTGGGCTCAAAAATAGCCTTCAGATGTTTTTTAGGGGCAGTAATTGCTTCTTTTACGTTTTTGAATGTGTTAAAGATGTTGAAGCTTAATCCGAATTTTAATCTTCTTGCAAGCAACATGTCACCAAATAAATTTTATGTATTAACAACTCAAATCTTGAAATGGCATAGACCATTCGAGATAAATATTAAAATTATTCACTTCTTACTTGAATTAAAAATTAACTTTATAGCGAAGAGTGTTCTAAGAAGGCGGAATGAATGAATATAACTATCAGAGTTTTCTATGCTATGTAAGATAGTTAGTAGGATCATGGGAAGTGCCAAAAGGAGCATTTTGTGAAACACTTCCACCTTTCACTGCGTATCGATGATGGTCCATTAGATAGCTATTTTTGCTTGTATCAAATACTTTTCTTGAACCTGCATACTTTTAGTTAATATTGTTGGAAGACTATAATCTCCAGAAGTTCAGTAAAATTGACTCGTAAAGCTTGTCATCTATGACAGATAGACTCAGATTTTATAAGTACTAATCGAATTCTGCTTTGGCAATAGTATCGCTTCTAACTGATCCATTTAGTTATTTAATAGCTAAAATTGTTTCTTGAATCTATTTCCAGATATCTTAATCATACTTTCTGCCATTTTGCACATCGGGATGATTTCTGAAGTTTAAGCATTTCTTTATTTTACTAAAGTTAGTTGTTTATTAGGTAAGTTTTACTTGGTTCCAAAGTTTTTGACTATTTTATTTTCTTTGTTCAGGCATTTTTCCTCTAAGAACAAACATAAATTAGGGAAAGCTTATTAAGTTTGTTCCTTGGGGATCAAAAACATTGAAAAGATCGTTAGTTTCAGTGTTAGTTATGTCGATCCTTTGATCTTTGACAACTTGCTTAAACTCCTAAAAGGATAAAAGTGTATCTTTATCAAGATCTGCATTTTTCATTGCTTTTTAGAAGGCTAAAAATCCCTTTGTTCCTTTAGAAGCTAATCTTTTTTTGATTCTCAGCAGAACAGACTAAACTTACTCAAGGTGAGCAGGAGAAGCTTAATTATGATCTAACTGTGAGTATCTTGAAGGTTATTTTTTGTTCGGGTTTTCTTCATGAAATTCTTCAAATCTTTACCCAGATGATTGCATTTTAGATGCTGGACTTTATTTGTTCTTTTTAAAATCACCGTGTATTTATTATTGATATGGTTCTTCTCTTGGCTGAGTTTTTGTTGTTTGAAACTCTCGAGATCTATTTGAGCGTTGAGAGGCTACAGATCTACTATTGTCCTCCTCATAGAAAGGCTTGATGATTGATTTTCTAAAATCTTAATTTGTGTTAAAATCAAATGACAAAAAACCGAGGCAGTCATTGAAATCGTCCTAAGTGAAAACTCCATCATCAATTCCTTGGAATTTAACATAAAGATCGATTGATTTTTTGAAATTTTCTATATTTGATTTGCTCAAATATCTACTAAGTAGATAATCAATAGATATTTCTCCTTATCTTCGTGTGTCAAGTTGATGAAATACACTTTATATTTCCCTAAGCCTTTAGGGTTCAACTTACCCTTTCAAATCATAAATCAGAACTGAATAATCGATTTAGTTTGTATTTTATGATAATTCCTTAAAGACAAGGTCTAAATGCTCTTGCTGAAGGTAAGGACAGATGCTTTGCAAAGTTTTTTGGCTAATACGATGAGTTTTTTTGACATCTGTTGATTTTAATTTAACTGCCAAATCTAAAAGAGCTCCAAAGTTTTGTCCTGTAACACTTTTTTTTAAGTATTCTAGGACTTCACCATAGCTTTCGCATTTACTATAAAATTTATCAATTTTTGATTAAGCTAATTTTGTTGTATTGCCTTCTTGTAATTTACTGGCTCCTAATTGGCTTCTATTTTATATTTCGTTGTTTCTTACACTAATTTTATGACGGCTTGAATTATTGGATTCGATTTCTTCTTCCCTAAAAAGCAGTTGCTATATGAAATTTTTATAGTAAAACTTCCCATCTTCAGATTTGTAATGATTGTAAAGCTAATCCATATTCTACTTAAATCGAAAGGTACATATGATTCAACTAAGACTCCACATTTAGCAATTGCTCTGAAAAAGTCATTCTTTGATAGAGCTCCATTATTGAGGAGGTCAAAAAACTTAAACGCTTTAAAAAGGAAGGCATCAAGGCTCACTTTCGATGGGGCTTTGAATTGTATCTTTTGAAGAAGCTCTGCTTCAAAGCTGCATCTGGCTATACTTACTCTTGAATGGTATTACTCATATTCAAATAGGTTAAATAATATATAATGCTTAGATGTTAACAAACTATAGTAAAAAAATTCAATCGATTTTATTTATTACTTTTGAATCTAATAGTAAGATAATAAATTGCCATCAAAAATTGTAATATAAAATCACATTTTTTGGTTGGTAAATTATTCTAAAGAAAGAAATTCAGTCTCGTCAATATCTAAAACTTCTTTCAACTTTACCTTCTCTTACAAGTGCTATCGAACATCATCTTTAGTACTCACATCAATCAACAATTTTTAAAGTCCTTGAAGTTCTTTATCCTGTTTGTTGTTCAAAAATTATAGAATAGGTATTCCATTTGTAATTTGCAAGCCAAATGAGTGCACTAAATTGTCTACCATAATTATATCCTTTAAACTTCTGTTGGAAATAATCCTTAAATCTTTGATGAAGAAACCATTTTGAGTTTACATACAATTTTTTCTGTGTAAGAAACCTTGGATAGTCTTCTTAGTTTGATTAAGGTAATTGATAATTGGCTCAGCATAGTCAAGAGTTCCAGCAGTGAAGACATAGATATTGAAGTGTTGGCTCATGTTAGAGAGAAATTCAAGACAATAAGGTCTTACATTGAATCTGAATTAATCCCCTTTGTGAACATAGGTCACATCTGCTTTTTAGTCCTTGTCAAAAATCGAATGGATTAAAGTTTAGTCCAAATCCATCATCAAAAATTTCTTCTTGTTTTCTAAAATATCTTAGATTTTACCCACTGGTTAGGGAAGTTTTACTTTCTTCTTATTGATGTACTATTGAGAAGGACCTTTTAGGTTATTAACTGAATAAAAAAGACCTTTGAAAAGTAGTGTCACGAATTTTTTGTATTCATTAGCATTGGGAGCTGTACCTCTGATGAAGCAGAATGCATAATGTTTATTGAATGGTGAAGTTTCAGATTTTGCATTTTCTTTTTCCTCTTCACCTTTGAGTTTGATCGGTTTGAGAGCGGTTTTGCTAACTGATTTCTTATTGAGTGAGGTAAGGGTGTTGTTTCTTAAGATGCTTCTTACTTACATTTATTCTTCTAAAAATAGAAAATTATATAAATAAATCGTTCTTTTGAATCTTTTATGGTGTCTTCGAAAAAAAATGATAAATACTATTTTATTTTTTTCCCTTATAAAAATCCATCTCATTAAAGATCATTAATTCTTTTTTAATTTGTCATGGAGTAGCACAACGAAAACTGGATGCCACTTGAATCAAATCCAGAAGTTATCAACACCTACATCAGCAAAATGGGACTAAGAACTTAGTTGTTTTCATTTGCTTAGTTGCTTTCAACGGAAGAATGGGCTCTTTAGATGATCCCAAAACCATGCATTGGCATTCTCTTGCTGTATGAATAGTCACCTGCTCAAAATGCTTTCAAAGAAGCTGAAAGCACTAACCTAAACCCTAGTTAAGTACCACAAAATGTATTTTTCATGAAGCAGCAAGCAATGAATGCATGTGGTACAATTGGACTTTTTCACATCATTTTAAATGCTCTCTAAAAATATCCAGAATTAATTACTCAAGACTCCTTTTTGGACAAATTTAGAATCAAATCTCAAGGGAAAAACTTTGAGTAAAGGGCAGAGGTTTTCAAAAACAGCAAGGAGATATTGACCTAACATAAGCAAGCAGTAAACGAAGGAGTTTCAAGTGTTCAGAGATAATGCAATTCTCATTTTATTGCCTTTGTTCCCAAAAATGGAAGGATTTATGAGCTTGACGGTTTTAAAAAATGTCCAGTTGATCATGGAGCTTGTAGTTAACAATAGTTTTTGACTCGCGGAGCGTAATAGATCCGTAAGTTCATGGAACGCGATCCTGACAATATTAACTTCTCCACAATTGTTCTTTGTTCAACTTTGGTTGATTGATCGTCTATAAAGTTAATGTTAGAATGCATAAAAGTATAAAATAAGACTTAATCACATTATATTGCAATTACCTGCACAGCATCCTCCTTGTTTTTTTTCTCTTGATTATTATTTTCTGATGCCAGCTCCAACTTTACCATTTTTAATATCTTGTGCTCTATTTTGTGCTTATAATTGATTTCTTATGCTTTATTTTTATTTTTCAAGAATCTTTAGTTTTCTGGTATACTATTCTTGCGCAATTATTTTCTGTCTTTAAATTTAGGCTTGTTCCAAAGAATTGTTGGTCTTCATGCTTAAAAGCATAGGGCTCATAGCTGAAACAAACTAAGCTAAAACTTATCCTGAAGATTTTCCTTTGGCATCTCTCATGTAATCTTTATTGATTTCTTAGATGTCTTTGGATAACTCATCTTTATTCTGAGGTGAAATATAAAAATTCGACTCTATTCGTCTTCTCAATTTCTGAGAGAGATTGTAAATCAACTAGTTATTGTGTTTAACACAAAGTTGTTCATTCAATTATAAAATCTCTTTCTCTCTTTCAGTTAGAAATTCCTACAATTTTTAGATTTGTTTAGAGTGTTAGTTTATGTTTTTGCCTACTTGTTGCTTGAACTCATTCAAAGTCTAAGTTCTTAGTTTAGCCACTATCTTGTAAATTTAATTTCCATGAGGCTCTTCATTAGGGAGTTATTACTATAAAACTCTTCCATATGTAGCTAGAGCTCTATTGTAAGCTTAGTTACCTTCGTCACGGGAAATTTGTTACCAAGCAGATGTTATGTCTGGTACTCCCCCATTATTAAAAGCTTCAACATATTGCTAAATCATTACTGACATTCCATATCCATTGATCTCCTTCCCTGCATAGATTTTTGGACCAGTATTTTCTATTATTTTATTGCGAAGCATACTTACTCCTTAAAGGAACTCTCTACGCAATCTGTGATCTTCTAATTTATTGAGGTCATAAAGAGCGTCTTCTTAATCCACAGGTCTAACTAAAGTAATGCATTCTCTGATTGGAAAATATGTCAATATACTTTTTTTTATCTTTTTTGAAGTTTCGCTCATTTTTACTATCGGATTTTGATCACTTAAACAGTTTTAAAGATAAGCATTAGATGTGATTCGTCTTCCTTTTTAATCTTCGATTTTGAGCATAAAATCGCGAAGCAACCATAAAAACTTAGGCATAAATCTTGTTAACTGAGAGGGCTCTTATGAGCTACCTTCTTTATCTCCTACTTTTATTTTCTTAGAAAGAGCTGTAACCATTTACAATTCACTGATAGATCTTTCATCGATACTTCCTATACTATTGTAGATGAAAAAGGAAGAGATGAGAACTGCTAAAGTGAAGATTTTGGTATCATTTTCTTGATCTTTTACTAAACTATCCGTGCCTTAGGTATCTGCCTAGTATAAAATTTACCAATGAAAAAAAGTAAATTGTTGTATTTTTTATTCTAAAAGGGCACTGACCACATCCATATGCCTTGCGTGCAACTGGAAGTTGAAGAGTCAACTTTAAACTGAATTATTACATAGTTACTCCATCGCCCTTGATGCAAAGTAGACGATTAAGGAGACAGCTCTTGCCTGTTCTCGTTTTTCCTACCAAACTTACGAATCCTACAGGTTAATTCACACTTGCGATGATTTCTAATGCTTCTTGGTTGATTTATATTTTGCCATTGGGTTTAATTTTGATGAGTTGTACAGGTCTTCCTATATTTTCTTGATTGGTATTGTTTTGATCTATTTCACTATAGTTCGCTTCAGATTATTCGAAAGTTTATTTGAATTGTTATTTTTTGTTATTTGCATGGGCTTCATAACGTTATGTGTACATTTTATCATAGATTTTTTTGCTAATTAATATAATATAATACCCAGTTTTTGACAATTCAAGAATCAGTATTAAATAAAAAACAGCTGAGTTATTACAGGTGGAGTCAATATCATAACGTTTAAAACTATCAGTTGGATACTATGTTTTGGCCTGCCAAATTAAATGAAAGGGACAGGTTGGTCGGATTATTCTTCCGAAAATCTTTGGGGTTTTTTAAAATCCGGCGACTCATTTCTTCGTATTTCAGTATTTTCTGATACTACTAACTGTTACGCAGTTTTTAGTTATTGAACTAATTTTTGTAGTAAGACATGGGTGTCTGTTTCTACTGAATTACAATATTGTTGTTGATTTTATTTTAAACTGGGTTTTAGTGCTTTTGGCTATACTTTTCTTCCGATTCAGAATTTTAGTAGTTTTTTTGACTGTTTTGGGAGCTTAGCTATAAAGATTTGCTAGTATCTAAAGTTTGATAATTTTTCGTATAATTTTCAGGACGCAGATGTTCAGGATACTCTGCAATCAGTTTATTTTTATCGAATTTGTTATTACTACTTTGCATTATGTAACTTTTGTATTCTTCACTTAGTTCTGCTTTGTTTACTCGAGATCTGCCTCCAAAGCTAAACTCCCGGTTGTTCTGCCCCTTTTGTTCCATACGATTCTAATCATTTATTTTATTTTGGCTACGCTCGTTATAGGATTAGTAGTGTTTGAGAGCAATTTACCTTCTCTTTTACTACACAGTATTTTTATTTATTTCAACAGATTGATTGTACTTGCGACTCAACTCATCTTTAGCTTTCATCTTATTTTTTATTGACTGGTTAATTCGAGTGTTGCTTGAAGCACCTTCTATGTCGATTGTTTGCAGGCTACGCATGTAAGTTTTATCCATTGCTATGCGGTTCTAAAAAGGGTATTTTTATGGACTTTTGAGAATGTTTTACTACTAAATTTCGGAGTGATTGAATATTTTTGTGAAGTGTTTGCGGCCGTTGTCAGTGAAGAAATCTTTTCCTGAGGGTATTTCTGAAGGGTAGGCCTTTGCCTACCGATTGAACCATGCTCTGTCAGGGAGATAGTCTTGTTTATAGAAAGGATTGGCGTGGTAATAAGATAGCTCGTTATAATTCATTCAATATTAAAATTATTTTTGCATTTTAACTTTCAAGCAACACCCACGTCTTATAAAATAGTTAGCAAAAATGATATAACTCATCTACCAATCTTATTTGGCTTTAACTGTAAAAACTACTTGCTTTATTATTAATTTGTAAATATACAACGCTTGTCTTATTTAATCAATCGATTGATATTATGATAGGTTTGGATGAGTTTCATATACTTTCCTTTATATTTCTGGCAGTTTTATTTATTTTATTTATATGGCTGCCTAATTGAACGGCTCCTCTTACTATAGAGCAAACCCTTTCTATCAACAGGGCTATCTACCTGATAGCGCTTTCAAAAATAGAAAATAACCAACGTTTATGGTCTAAATACCGCAGGGAAATCAGTACTTCTAGCCGACAAATAAAAAACATTTCCAACGAGTAGGTTACTATTCAACCATTGCTGAAGAAGGAATCATCAATAAAGAGTTGATCAACTCTCCAGCAAGATAAAAATAGTATTTTAGAAGCTTGAATGTAGAGGATATTGAGGGAACATCCACAAATACATTGATAAGTCAGGCAGTAAAAAATAAACTCAAAGCCAAGCAACAGCTGGCTCAACGCCAGAGATAGCAGGAGTAACAATAAGCTAAGGAAAAGAAACAATATTTCCAAAGGATTGAAGATTAGACTAAAAGGATGGAGGCTTTGTCCAAATTTAATCGAAAGGGCTAACCCAACTACCACGAAAAAGTTATGAAACTGAAAACACAAGATAGTGAAAGGAAACTTTCTCCTGAAATCAAAAAAGTATAAAATAGCTAAATCCAAAACTATCATAATCAAAAATATGATAAGTTTAAGAGTTAACTTGAGAAAACAGAAAGTGAGATTAAGTAGTTGGAGAGACAACTCAGGTAGGGAGCTAAGGAACCCATTAATGATATTTCACGTCAGTACCTGAGTTTGCCTGCAAAACAAAGTCAATCCTAAATGTTAAAAGGTTAACGGGATCTAAGATAATAGAGAGATTACAAATAAGTGGAAAAAAAATATCAAAAGGAGAGGGTTCCTTCCCATAAAAATTACACTCCGTTCGATCAATATGAATAAGCGAATCCTGGAAGAATATCCCATCAGGATATAGCTAATAAACCTAATAAACTTTAAGGCTATGGATTAAATGGTTAAAATCAGATTTACATACATCCACCTAACGCTGGAAATATTTAGAATAGCAAAGAGTTGAATCGATAAAGATCGTAAACTGAAAAAGCACCAAATTTTTATGAAAAGAAAGGGAACTCACTTGGTTTCAATAGCTCAGAGTAAATAAATGATACTAGACTCATGAAAATTTAGCATGAAAATCCAATTGCATATTCAAATGCACAATTTGCGAAACAAAGCAAAGAATAACATAGACGTCACAATCCAACTTATTTATCTTACGGTAGTCCTGTAATTGGGCTGGCAGGTCGAAATATCATCGGCTATTGACCTGATATTTTCCAAAAATCGAAATTTATTTTATATTTTATGGTATAAATGCATCATCCAGATGCAATAAATACTATAACTAAGTCACTATTTTCGATCTAACCGATACCACTAGTTTTTAGGCTCTATCTCTCGACTTTTGGTGATTATTGTCCTACATTTTCTTTTTCTGCTGAAAATTTTACCTTCTTTTGATTAAACGTTATTG
>Ga0194117_10004569_pt1 | contig 13114 bp, 8 predicted proteins | sample TA2MahsurfametaG_FD_160579 | JGI IMG/M metagenome (GOLD analysis project Ga0194117, IMG submission 160579) | Freshwater microbial communities from Lake Tanganyika, Tanzania - TA2015009 Mahale N1 surface | ecosystem: Environmental > Aquatic > Freshwater > Lake | place: Tanzania: Lake Tanganyika...
TATCAAATTGGTTTATAATTAACAGCTATATCATATGAATTCAACGAATCAAGCCGAACAAACGAATGATTAGAATGTACTACAAAATTATTCTTGTGTTACTGAGCGAGAAAAGAATGATGGTTATCATTCTGTCAAGACGAGAATACCTTTATCGAATGTTAGATTGTTTACACATACTTAAGAGTTTACTAAGAATAAAATAATGGAACTGCAAGAAGAACTCTTGAAACTCAGAAAATAACTATCTCAGAAAGAATGCCAATTTTCAAAAGAAAAAAGTCATCTACTCAATAAAATATAAATCCTTTCAGAGTAAAACACTGAAATCAGACATCGGCAACAAAGTTTAGTACAACTCAATCAAACATTAGAACTCGCACTCAAAACCAAAGAACAAACCAACGCAAAACCCAAATAAACACATTAGATAGACAGTCTCAGAGGGTAGCTATAGGGTAAAAACAAAATGATCAAAGAATTGAAACGGACTTTGGAATAGTTGAGAAAACATCTGAAAAACTTAGAAGATTAAAAATATCGCATAATTGAGGAAAAAGATAAGCAAATCGGTGAGCTAAAAGTCTAAAATAAAAAGTTATTAGCTCAGAGAGAAGCATAAGTTACCACCCTTAAAAATCTTTTGAATTAACGTCAATACAATAAAGAAATGGTCAGTGCCATTTATAAGGCTTTGAATATTCATATTTCGAAGGATCTTAGCTTTGAAGACATCGAAGCAGAATGCCATTATTTTAATGAAAGTCCTATCACCAAAAGAAAGCCTCAAGGCGAAAAAAGAGTGGGAGGGAGATCCTCCAATATTTTAGATACAAGTTACTCTGCTTTGAGTAGTAGGTCATTTATATACTAATTGAACTCTAACAAAAACTTGAATTCATAGTGTTCATAAGACTACTAGGATCAAGATATGCTGTTATGTTAGGTCTGTAAAAAAGTATTTTAAGAAAAGTAATTTATCTGTCATATGTAACAATGCCGAGAGATGAATCAACTACAGAAAAAGAGACAGTAGCTTTAGAAAGCGATCGAGGCGATTTCTCATCAGCAAAGAACTAGTGTGTCACAAAAGAAATCAAGGACTACAAAATTCAATCAACCAGAAGCGTAAAGATATAACTACGATACCTAGAGATAAAAATCAAAATTGCAGAAAAAGAAGACCTTTTGCTAAGAGTAAAATGATAAGTATAAAAAAATAGTAGTACAGCTGAAAGGAAACCAAGGAGTACAGCAAAACTACCAAAATTTCAAGTCGAATAAATACTATTGACTTAAATTGAATCAAACGTGATATGTTGCATTTTTATTATATTCAAATGGCTACAAAGTAAAAGGATAATAAGGAAAAAGAAGCCAAGGGAGACGAAGAAAAACAAACTAGAGCCAGGATACCCAAAGACTGGGTACCAACTAATCTACAAATCTCCACTGATATCAAATTTTGTGATATGAAATTAGATATGAAAGAGTATGCCCTCTTGATTACCTAATACATTTATGTGCAAATGGTCAAGAACGAGATAGCATACCTCAAAGATGCAGCTTAGTAAATAAAGAAAGGTTTTGAGTAGTAATTCAAAGGTTGTTGGCATGTGGTATGTGGTGTCAATTTCGGATCTTTTTTCAACTACGAAAGCAAAGCCTGCATTCTCTTGTACCGCAATCACGTGGGCTTCTTAATATGGAAATTCGGATGATCAAGAATATTTTATCTTAAATCAAGGATATTTTATCTTAAATCAAGGATTCAATCATAAATGTTAAAAATGAGCAAACTCACATAATTCCTAAGCTATCACTCATATCACCCTTCATAAACTACTATTCGCTGTCGATGACCTATTCCTCGATCACTTCTTTTCGATTTTAGATCTTTCCTCCCTCTTGCTCTGCATTCTTCATTTCAGTTTAAGTTTTTTCTCTTTTGGGAGTATCTTTAGTGGCATTTTTCTTTTACTTTTTTGACATCTTTTCTTTTTCTTTCTCTGCGATCTAGTGAGGAAATTCAATCCGATACTTTTCCATCTTTTGTTGATAGAGTTTTCTCTACTAATCACCTTGTTTGATATAAGGTTCTTTTTATTCTTTCGAAAGGTCTTTCCACAGTTTAGCAGCTACTTTGGTCAACTAAGTCACTCCACAATTAGGATACGCTAAAGCCATATTGTTTTGCTGATCCTTAAAAAATAAAAGGAAACTAGATGCTGGAGCTTTGGGCTTGTGACTTGCTTTTTTAACTTTTTTCTTCCCCTTAGTGTCATCTCCCTCCTTAGGTTATTCTTAAGCAACATTCTACTTTTTAATCTTTTTCGTTTTGACCTCTTTAATCGGCTCTTCCTCTACAGATTCTATGTCAAGAGGCATATCGATTGGAGGTTAAGATACTGCTTCGGGTGGTTTTTGTATTTATTATGATCTGCTAGATTGTCTCTAAAAGTTGCTCATTTATTGTAAACAAAGTTGGTTGAGTTCTTGAAAGGTTTAAGCCAGTTTTCGCGTTACTTTTTCAAACTAGAATCAAAATATGGCTACAAAGGTGGTAAAATGCTGCGAGTTCATAATTTATAAAATTAAATTACTAATGCCTCCTTAAAAATTTGATTTCAACTTTAAAGTCCATAAATTATCACACAGTACTATAACGGTGCAGAGAAGAGTCAGAGCCTCCACTTACCAAAATTTTATCACTAACCCACTATACGCTAAGTACCTTCTATTCATGACTTTGTATATTTTGTAAAGGAAAACTGCATCTTATGTCCCACACTTTTACTGTTCTGTCGTATGACCCCGAAGTGAAAATGTTAGGAACTTTACCATATCTAACACTACTAACCCATTTTGCATGCGATTTGAAAGTACTAGCAGGTCGCGATGTTTCTCTTCTATCCCACAGTCTGATTTGACCATCTTCATGAGCTGACAAAATCTGTTACCCATTTAAATCTAAAGAAACAACGACAGAATCTCTTGTCAAGATAGTATCTGCCCTCTCAAGGTGAGTTACATTCGTTATGGCAATTTAGTGGCATCCAGATGCTGAAATGATTTACTCATTATTCAGCCAGTTGACACATTAAATTGCTCCATTATGAATAGTCTAAGATGCTAACAAAGGTAAAACATTAAGGTTTAGCTCGGCTTTTTTCTTTTTTTTGTTGAGACTATTGTGTGTTCCAATATTTTCAAATCCAGTTGGAATTTGCCAAATTTTTAGTTTACCTTCTGATCCTCCAGTTGCAATATGAGAATCAACTCCCGGACTTACAGCAATACCGTTTATGCTTCCTTAGTGCTTGTTTTAAGAGAGGTGAGTAGTCTCAACTTTACCATTACTCAAGTTCAACAAGTGAACTTGCAACAGCTCACCTAAACCACCACTCAAACAGAAATAGTTATTTTAAGTTTAACCTGGCAAGAAAACACAACTTTTTAAAGGATCTTGGTCAGTTTGAAAAACTGCCAACTTTTTGAGTTAGGGAGTATAAAGACTAATGGTTCCATTGTACAAAGAAGCTGCAATTGCAGCAGGCCCTTATGGTCCTTCAATAATACTGATGCAAGATACCCAATCATTATTTTTTGCTTTCTACTTATTTTATAATTGAGGAAAAGCGATAATATACTAAATGTTGAGAGTTTGTTCAGCAGTTATTTCATATCTAAGTATATGCGATTTAAGTTTTCCCCTCAATATGTATCCCTCAACCAAAAACTAAAATCTGGGAACATCCTGAATTTCGAGCAGATCTTTAAGTAGCTGCATAAAATGAATGATACCTGGTTGAGTCCCTCTTCATCTAGATCCGATGAGATTTAAAGCTGCGTATGGGGTAGTTAGAATTGTTCTTGATTGGTGGTAAACTGAGTGATGAGTTGCTGAGGAATGCGATTGTAGAGTTCTTCGATTTAGTTGATTTAGTTTTACATTGTTGATAGGTAAGAATATATAATAACAAATTATCTTTGCTTTATAATCCTGTAATCAAATATTGAACCATATGAGTTAAGTAGTTGAAAAATATGGATGACAGTATAATTTATATCTATGAAACTTAAAATTGATAACTAAAATTATCTAATCTTAGACCCCAATCTTGGAGGAAAAATATTAGAACTTCGACTCTTAGGAAGACTTATCATCCAAGGTAGTCCAGAAATATAGCTGGGAAGTGGGAGTTACTTGATGTATCCTTGGGTCAACCGAGTTTAAACTCATCCTTTCTCTCACGATCCACCTTTTCACGATGGTAATGGAGTACCACTTCATGGTTTGTATGTGAGTTCTCGAAGAAAAGTGACAGTACATCAAAGTCTAGAAAGTATTGTGGTTGATCTTGAGCCAATAACCATTATAAATGATGTTCCGAAATTCACCTAAACATTAACTCTAACAAAAGGAAAGCTTTATCAAAAAATAAGGATAGAGAACAGTTAAAACTAAAAAATACCCGTTTGCTTTGGATATCATCCTTATCTACAAATCGATGACTATGATCTCTCTAGTCTTAAGATCCGAACTGATATAAAAACCAATATCAAATTAGACAAGGTAACAAGAGGATTTATATTAGAAACTTATAGTCATTTATCCTTTTTAAAAGACAGACGTAGAGATAAGGTTGGACAATAAGTATGATGATCTATTCGAGGGAGGAACATTTTTAGAAATAGCAAGTACAGATCATTTTCATGTAAAAATTACCAGCCCTCTACCCTATTGGCAGATCTATACTCCTCCAGATGGAAAAAGAATCGCAGTTGAGCCCATGTCCTTCACAGGAAACGTCTACAAAATCAGTGAGACAGGATTCGCTCCAAATTTGAGCAGTGGTGAATATTTTATTGAAGCCTGGTGCTAATGATAGTGATTTAATTTTATAAAAATTATTGACTTAATCGATAAAAATATCTTATGAAAAAATTTCCTTTGCAGTTTGTAGTAGATACAACATCACTCATAGGTTACAACTCAGTTACTTAGGTATAAGCATCTTTGTTTTCTGGACGAGCCACGGCGGTCTACGGGAGTAGATTTTAAATCTTTTCGGAAGTGATACATCTTCTAAAGCTCTTAAAGACCAAGTAGGTCACATCAGCGATCTTCTCTACTACTACGCAGTTATCGCAACACTTTTGAGCATTTTTACTTCACTGTTAAAGTTACTACCTGTACGTTTCTTCGCAAAGGTACATGAAGTATTACCCTCTGTCGACGACGTCTTACAACTTCTGCTCGACTTGATCCACTATTTAGTAATTTTCACTGGAATCTACGTGTACTTGATTCACAAGAAAGGAAGTAAGTTAATTTTTATTTAGTGGGTCTCAAAAATAATCAGCTTGTACTTTTTCCCTTCTGGTTTTTGATGGCGATTGTATTGCACCTAATAGGCAGAGCCCTAACAGCAGTAACTCCTAAAAATGTAATGTTTTCAGGTGCTTCTAATTACCTGTATACTGCGGTTTTAGGCTTAATGCTTGCACAGATTTTTGGATACAAGCCTTTCAGCTACTTTTGATCGTCAATTATTTCAGATTAAAACTATCACTATAAACATTAAAAAGCATATTAAAGTATAGTTAAACTTCACAAATATTTTTCACTTTTATAATAATAAAAGCTGAATAAAAAAAATAGAAAAAGTTTGTTTTGATATGTCACATTTGCTTGCTTTTAATTATAAAAGAGCTTAATCTATATATCGTCTGAGAATTTTGTGGAAAATTCTTGATTGCCTAGTTATAACATTATAAACTATGACTTAAAAATCTTCGAACAAGCGAAATCAGTATACAATATCAATACCCCTCATTTTGGAATGGCTTAATAATCTACTCGGAGTAACTTTGCTCTAATCCAGCTTTAACTCAGCCGCATTGAGTAATTAGGTTCTGGTGCTATCTACTGTCAACTTTTCGAAATGATACACTCAGGAAGCATTCCTATGCACAAAGTCAACTGGCAAGCGAAACATTAATATGAGTTTGTTAGTAACCTCAGACTTCTTCAAGATGCATTTGCCAAGTTAAAAATCAACCGACCACTTTAGCTTCTCAAAATAGCCAAAGCAAAAATCCCAGATAATTTTGAGTTGATAGTTTGGCTAAGGAACTATTTCTTGAGCAATAAACAAGAAAAATTATAAACTTTAGATAATTCATTAAGAGAAAAAGCAGATTTCAGTTTTGCTCACCCCAAAATCACCCCAAAGTCATTTGGAGTAGGTGTAAGTCATGATTCTTTAAAATGTAGCTGTTGCTTGCAGAAACGCAGGTAAAGAAAGTTACTGATAATGGTTGAGGCTTCCTATGTAAAATTCGAGATGATGAACGAAGTTTTACAGAGTAATGAGTCGATAGAGTAAAAGTTATTTTTGATTAATGAAATAATGTTACTTGCTATACCTAAACAATGATTCTTAATATTTGTTCATACTGAGTCATTATTTGATCATTACGGAGGGTAAAATCAAATAATCTTTCATTAGGATTAAATATTTATAAATAAACAATAGACGATTAGAATTTATCATTGACTTTTAAATCTTTATTTTCTTTAAGCCATATCCATCTCTGCCAGCTGTTATGAAGCACTAATCAGTTGAATAACACTCATTAATTTCTTTATAGCAAAGAGTACAAGTCCAATCCAAAATACTCCTTTAACTCCATAAAAGATGACTTATGGAAATTTTAGAGATTATGCGAAATAGAGTAAATATGATCCAAGCAAAAACATTTCGTTTCCTAGCACAAGAGTAAACAAAACTGGTTTGCTTCCATAGTACAGATTCAAGAGAGAGTATTTAGATTTAGATTCCTTATGATGAGCTCCTTTGAGTAGACTCACATACATTTGATACCAGTGGGATACCAAATCTAGAGCAATGTCTCCCAAAAAGATCCAACTCCATTCAGTATACAATCCAGCTAAAATAGCTAAGAAAACTCCGTTAGAAGCACGATCACAAACCATATCTAAGACGGCTCCGAATCTTGTCGACTGATTGAAATACCTGGCTGCCATTCCGTCGAAAGCATCAAGTATTTGACTGAGGCCATAGAAGACAACTGTGAGTATAGGGTGAGTTTTATAGGTGAAGAAACTGGCGAAAAGTGCAACAAAACGTAAGTATCCGATGATGTTTGGAATGAAAAGAAAAACCATGGATTGTTAGTTAACAAATATAAATTTATCAAAATGGAGTCATTATAAAAAGTAACAGCTTTTAGAATTATCTTTAATCCAGATCAAGTATATTATAACAGAAGCTTTGTCTGATGATCTATCTGTATTTTGGTCAGGATTGAAATAAGCTAGCTTAATTGCTATCGATGAGAAAGTTTATAATAGTTAACATAATGATCTATCAGAATAGTCCCACCATCAGAGAAGAAATACTTAAAAGCTATATTGAACAAATTTTCAGCAGATACGACACCCAAAAATAAGGCACACTTGGTCCCAATGACATCACCAACTTCTTCAATGACCTTTTCAAATCCCTAAATATTAACATGGTGCTTACTCCTCAACATTCCTACTAAGCAGTTAAAATAGTGTATCCAAATTTTACAACATCTATCACGCGAGATGAACTATTCATGGTATTCAAAGCAATGCTTGGGCTGTAAAAAAATAACTATTTAGCTCCTCCCCTCCACCACAACCAGTTAATCCCCAATTTCAAACATACAACCCGAACATGATAAGCAACACAAACTACATCAGCCCCCAAATGTATTACAACCCAAGTAACTATTATTTCACTGAGATATGCAACAAGGCCAAAATTTTGTGATAGCACAAAACATGATGAGACAGAACCAGGTACAAAATTTACAAAGTAATTACCAACAAATGAATATGAACAACTATATGCAACAGAACCAAGGCAACCAGCAGTTTAACAGCGGAAGGAAATGAATCATGATTCGATCAATTTAGTCTTAGGTTTAAATATCTATCAGAATTTATAAATGTTAATAAAGCACAAAAATCAAAGCACGTACAGTGAAGCTGATACCACTATTCCACGATATACTTTCTCACCAGCTTAGATGAATTTAGTACTGAGTTCCTGAGTTATGATAGAATTACATCGTTGCCTATCTACTTCGAAGCAGTTGACATATCCTTCAAAAGTTCATGCAATCTCCTCCAAGTACGGATTATACTTCCCTCGTATGTGTCTGTCTTTTTGCAGATAGTTTAGAAATCTGCTCCATTACACCAATCAAATGTGATTTACACAAGCTGTTCCTTTATACTATCTACATATTCATCCTAAATAAAAGATAATGTACCTCTGTGATGGGCATCTTGCATTCTTGTAAGATGAGGAAGATACTTTTAGCTCTCTGTATCAAATCATCTAACTTTTGCTTAAGCCTTGGTATTTTTGTTCTTGATCTCTAGGTACTGGATTTTTCTTAGTGTACTAGAGAAGAGACAAGAGAAGCTATTTAAATGGGTGTCATATCATTGAAAAATCCTGAAAAAATTAGATCTGTCAATAAAATTTAGTGATTTGAGTTGATTTCACAAGTAACTCTACCTTTAAGAGTTACAACTCCTTTGTCCACTAAGCCTGTTCTTTTGATAACTCTGTTGTGTGCCTTCATCTCGTTAGTTAGAACCAAGGCAGATTTAACTTTGATATTTTTAGATAGTTCCCTTACTTCTTCATACAATTTCTTCTTCTACTCGTATCTTTACAATTAAGTCTAAAGGTTGCGATATTTTTCAATTTCTGCTTCTATGTCATCTATTTGCCCTTTCAATTTAATAGCTTAGGGATCATTGCATTCAATAGGAAGGTTTGTTATCTTTTTAGAAACTAAATTTTTCATTGTTTTGAAAATCATTTGTTTTGTACTTTCAGAACTAAGATCCGATGGCAAATTATTGAGTTTGAGAGAAGTAATTTAGTGAACGCAGTTTAAAGTAAATGGAAGAATTACCATTTCACCTTCTTCAGTATACTTAGCTGGCTTAAAAATAGGATTCTGTGATTTGGGCTTGATGTAAACCATAGCATCCAATACATAAACCTAGGAACCATCGTTTTTGTTTTTACGATAGCTATCTTTCTTGTGGAAATTGATACTCATTGCGTATCCCCAATCAACATCTCCATCAACTAAACGAATTACTCGTCCAATATTAAGAAAATGAAGGATCCTTTGAGGAGTGTATACAATAGTTCTAAGATTCTCTTTAATTGTTCTGAGATGTTTCTTCATTTAATAAAGCTGTTAAAGTTTTTCTTCCGATTAGAATTTCATTTATCTGAGTTGTGTTTGTTTTTCAGTAAGTTGATTCTTCAAACCAGGAATGGCAGAATCCTGTTGGAATTGAAGCAGAGAACGAGCAAGTATGTACTCGACATCGATATCCTCTAATCTTTGACTGTTCAAAAGCATGCGATAATTGATGTAGAAACTGCTCAACAGATTATCACTATTACCTTTGAGCATATTCTTAGCAACTTCCGGTTACATTTTTTAATCAATCATCAAAATAGTTGTACCCTTTTTATCCAAACCTCTACGGCCTGCTCTTCCACTCATTTGAATATACTCACCTCCGGTTATCCATCTTTGTTTTTAACCATCGAATTTTTTGATATTTGTGAACACAACTGTTCTTGCAGGCATATTCAATCCCATCGAAAATGTTTCAGTTGAGAATAAAACTTTGAGCAGCCCATCTTGGAACAAGAGTTATACAACTTATTTGATAAGAGGTAGCAAACCACCATGATGGATACCTACTCCTTTTTTCACGATTTCTCTCATTGCCACTATCGCAGGCAGCATTCTATCTTTTTACTCTAATACTTCTAGAGCTCTATTGTAAACTTTTTAGATTCTTTACTTTTCAATTTTAGTTGCAAGGTCATATTTTGTACATATCGATTTTGCATAAGACTCCACATCTTTTTTACTGAAACTAAATATAATTACAGGATCAAGACCTCTCTCCATTATAGCTTTGATTATTTTTGATAAATCTGAACCCTGATTCAAATTTTTCTTCTTTTTGTCCAAACCGATAGGGTTTACTCCATCTCCCAAAGATTGAATTGCTTTGTCGAAGTGATCATTTCTGAATTTTCCCTTATCATCAACAACTAAAAACAATCCATCACCACCAGCAGGGCAAAGATAGTGTTCTAGAGGTACTGGTCTGAAATCAGTATAAACAACATTACAAGGTTGTTTTCTAAGTTTGGTGATCCACATAGCAAATTGGCCAGGATTGCCGATGGTGGCACTCAAAAAGACATATTTAACTTGAGGAGGTAACATAATGATAGTTTCTTACCAAACAACTCCTCTTTCTTTATCTCTCATATAGTGAACCTCATCAAAAATAACCCATTTAACTTCTCTAACAATCTCACTACCCCTATAGATCATATTCCTCAAAATTTCAGTAGTCATCACTAAACAAGTTGCATTTTGGTCAATAGCTACATCACCTGTTATTAAACCGACATCAGTAAATTCATCCTTAAGCTACCTATACTTTTGATTTGAGAGAGCTTTAATAGGGGATGTATAGATGACTCTACTATTCTTTTTCAATGAATGAGCAATGGCGTATTAGGCTATGGCAGTTTTACCTGCTGAGGTATGTGCACAAACAAGTACATTTTCATCTGATTCTATGGCTCGAACTGACTTGACTTGGAAGGAATCGAGTGAGAAAGAATAGATTTTGGCTTTGAGTTCCCCTTTGTATATTTTTCTGTTATAGTTCTTGGGGAAATAGACTTCATGAATGCATCCCTCCTCTGTTCTGAAAGTTTCGATTTCGATATCTTCCAATCTTTTATTTGAAATCTACTCCTCGCTCTATTGATCTTGTTATAGGGGGATTAGTTCATGTGGTCTATCGATCTGATCCTAGTGGATGATTTTTCTTGGACCTTGCTCTTCGATAGACTAAGGTCTTGGTCTCTTGATGGGTTGTTGAAAAATGGCGAAAGGATCATCTGCTTCCATTGTTGAGAATATTACTATCTATAAAATGCTAATTACTCGAATAAGTAATCATAAATAAAAGTCAATTTTATAAAAAACCCAACAAAAACAAAAAAAGTCAAGAAAAATACCTCATTGTCAATAATTTAGCATACAGGGTAATAAAATGTTATTATTCATCATGCATTAGGCAATAGATATTTTGGCACATCTGCAAAAGTTGGCTTTAGTTAATAGTGGCCTGGTCCTGGATGTTTGTTTACCTCAAGCTTTAGCTTTTGATCGTGACCAAATGTTACCTTTCCTTTTGGTGATTTCAGATCAGTTGATTTGTTTTAGTAAGAGCCAGGTCCTGGTACGAAATTTGCCTACTATTTCAGTCTTGAATCTTTAGCTACTGAGTACCTGCCACTTCCATTCATCCAAGATTGATTGTCATATTTAAATTGCTCATAAGACTAAATAAAGGAAGAAATACGCCAGGTCCAGGAACATTAAGGTTTTAGAGATCTTTAATTTTTTATCCTATTTTAATGGATTTTCTGGATTTTAAAAAGGGTCTCTCATAGCTGCCTGGTCCAGGCACCTCACTAATATCGTACTTTAGTTTTTGAGATTTTCCAGCAAAGTTATAAGCAGGTGAATTTTATACTACCTTTTTATAACCTCCCACATGTTAATACTGGCCAGGTCCAATGTTATATTTCTCCGTAAGGTTATGATTTCTATCGGTTTTGGATAATGACCAGGAAGGCGATTTTTATTTGAAACTAGCATTATGTTAATAGTTGCCAGGTCCAGGTGTTTTTGACATAATTAGAGAATCTTTTAAGTCTTTACCAACTATCCCTCCAATATGAGAATAAACCTCTTTCTTGGGTTAGTAAGTTCCTGGTCCTGGGACTTTTCTGAATAACAATCTTTTTACCCATCAGTATTATGAGCCAGTCTTGAGCCAAATCCATAACTAGGATCTTGCTTGGATCCGTATTTAAACACTGCATTTTCAAACTGGTAAGAACCTGGTCCTGGTACTTTATTGTCATTATACTTCGATCTCATCTACTTCCCAAAATCATGTCCTCTTTACTTAATTATGTTGGATTTATATTCATACTGACCTGGTCCGGGATGGGTTTCTGACTTTTCATTGTATTTCCCTCGCATACTTCATAAAGTGAGTTATACCTGAATGAAGGTAGTTTTTATTTGCTAAATCCATAGTTTGGAGTATATTGACCTGGACCCAAGCTAAGTTTCTATTGAGATGACTCACGTCGACTAAGCATCGAAAAACTTGGCTTTTTCTGCTTCAAAATATCCTTACATGTGTAACAAGACTCTATTTGGGTTCGTATGCACCTGGACCTGGTACGGGGTGATTTTCAAGTTTGCGTACATCTTTGCCAAAACTGAATGATTTAAGTGCTACCTATAAAGTGGGTCAGATGGTTTGACATTTTTGGGACTATGCTAAGGGCTTCGTCAAATTGAAAGTACTTGTATTGTCCGGGACCAGGATGGTTATTGGTTTTTTCTTCTAAGAATGAGAGTGAGCGTACATCTGGTAGCTTTGGGAACTGAGAAGGCTGAAACCATGGAATAAAATTAATATCGACAATCAATTATATAAGGAGTTAAGATGGGTTAAATTAATGAACAACTATTGCAAAATCAATTATGAAAATAATTGAGTTCTTTACTTAAAAATATACTTGAAAGTTTAGCCAAGAAATATTTAATTTTTATTACATCTTTCAATCTTAAATTATTTTTTTAGTGAAATTATTTTATAAATTTGCCACCACTTTTCAAATAGATTCAAATAGAAAGTGTAGGCGAAGAAATATTTGTTTTGATCAAGATATAAATTACCAAAGACTGAAAATGTCTTAAATAAAGTTTGTACGCCACAAGTTCTAAAAACTCTCCTCAAAGTTTTTTTTTCAATAAATCATCTTCAGATTCCAGCTTTTAAAATTTTACTGTCAATAATAAAGATTAAGTATTAAATCTATACCTTCCTGGCAAATAACATAGTTTTTAAAGTCTTAATTTAACTTGTTTATTTATATAGGCAATCCTTAATAAGTGC
>Ga0194117_10004570_pt1 | contig 13112 bp, 11 predicted proteins | sample TA2MahsurfametaG_FD_160579 | JGI IMG/M metagenome (GOLD analysis project Ga0194117, IMG submission 160579) | Freshwater microbial communities from Lake Tanganyika, Tanzania - TA2015009 Mahale N1 surface | ecosystem: Environmental > Aquatic > Freshwater > Lake | place: Tanzania: Lake Tanganyika...
TTCTCAAAATACCTTGATCACCGACTTGTCCTCCACCTTCTGGGTAAAATGGAGTTTGATCTAAGACCAGTTGATAGAATATTTTTTGTTTCTGAGAGACTTTTCGGTATTTAATGATTTGAACTTCAGATGAATCACAATCGTATCCAATAAATTGAGTTGGAACATCTGAATTCACTTGTATCCAATCGTCGGTTTCAATAGCCGTGGCTGCGCGCGAACGATCTTTTTGAATTTGTAACTCGCGTTGAAATCCCTCCTCGTCAATGTTCAGTCCATTTTCACGTGCAATTAATGAGGTTAAATCTACCGGAAAACCAAAGGTGTCGTACAATTCAAAAACGGCATCGCCCGAAATGACAGATTGATTTTTTCCTTTTGAAAATTGAATAAGGTCGTCCATTCGTTTAATTCCTTGCTCCAATGTTCTGAAAAAACTATTTTCTTCTTCGCGGATAACTTTAGCAATTAACTCTTTTTCTCGAATTAATTCTTCGTACGGATTACCCATCAAATCTGCCAATACCAAGGATAAATCACTTAAAAATGACTCTTTCAATCCCAAAGTTTGATATCCATAACGAACTGCTCTACGCAAGATTCTTCGGATAACGTAACCGGCACCATTATTTGCAGGCAACTGACCATCCGCAATCGAAAATGCAATTGTTCGAACGTGATCTGCAATTACACGCAGCGCAATATCTGTTTCCTCGGATTTTCCATACGTAATTCCTGAAACTTTTACTATGTGTTGAATTAGCGTTTGAAATAAATCCGAATCGTAATTACTTTGTTTTCCTTGTAAAGCCATAGCCAGACGTTCCAATCCCATTCCAGTATCTACATGGGTTTCCGGCAAGGGTGCAAGCGAACTATCCGCCTTTCGGTTAAATTGCATAAATACATTGTTCCATATCTCAATCACTTGCGGATGATCTCTGTTGACAAGGTCTTTTCCATTTATTTTTCTGCGTTCTGTTTCGTTTCGCAGATCCACATGAATTTCGGTACAAGGTCCACAAGGTCCTGTGTCACCCATTTCCCAAAAATTATCTTTTTTGGATGCTAGAATGATGCGATCCTCAGAAATAAACTTTTTCCAGATAGTATAACTCTCCTCATCTTTGGGAACCTTATCTTTAGCATCACCTTCAAAAACAGTAACATACAATCTATCAACTGGAATTTTGTAGATTTCCGTCAATAACTCCCATGCCCACGCAATGGCATCCTCTTTGAAATAATCGCCAAAAGACCAATTTCCCAGCATCTCAAACATGGTGTGATGGTATGTATCAACGCCCACCTCCTCTAAATCATTATGTTTACCAGAAACGCGTAAACATTTTTGCGAATTGGCAACTCGTCGATTTCTCGGGACTTGGTAACCCAAAAAATAATCTTTGAATTGGTTCATTCCAGCATTTGTAAACATTAAGGTTGGATCATTTTTAACCACCATCGGAGCGGATGAAACAATCACGTGGCCCTTACTTTCAAAGAAATCGAAAAATTGTTGGCGAATTTGAGAAACCGTCATGTACGAACTTATAAAGTACGAATTTAGGAATTTTGGAGTAGAAACTTATTTTTTTAGGTATTCTTAAATATGTGCTCTTTAGGTTGGGTGAACAAAAGATGTTGGAAAAAAGTAACTTTGTTTTCTAAATTATTTTCAAATGCATTTCATTGATGAAAACCTTGATGCTTATGTTCGTGCATGTACTTCGCCTGAAAGTCAACTGTTAAAAAAAATTAATCGGGAAACGCACCTCGAAGTATTACAACCTCGGATGTTAAGCGGACATCTTCAAGGAAGGTTTTTGAGCATGCTTTCTAAAATGATTCGCCCCAAAAGAATCTTGGAAATTGGAACCTACACCGGCTACAGTGCATTGTGTATGGCAGAAGGTCTAACCTCGGACGGCAAATTGGTGACGATTGACATAAACGAGGAAATAGAATATAGAGTCAAGGGTTATTTTAAAGAATCGGATTTCTCAAATAAAATCGAATTGAAAATAGGCGATGCCATGAAAATAATTCCTGAACTTAATGAGTGTTGGGACATGGTGTTTATCGATGCCGACAAGGAAAATTATTTAGCTTACTACCAATTAGTTTTTCCGCTCATTCCCTGCGGTGGATATATCATTGCTGATAATGTCTTATGGTCCGGTAAAGTAATTCAAGACGATAAAAATGACAGGGATACTGTTCTTTTAAGACAATTCAACGATTTTGTGAGATCGGATGAGCGAGTCGAGTGCATTATGCTACCCATTCGCGATGGGTTAACGTTAGTTCGGAAAAAATGAAATTGGAATTAAAAGAAACAAAGGACGGTTCTCATACCTTGTATGTTCCTGAATTAAATGAGCATTATCATTCACAACACGGTGCCGTCCAAGAAGCCCTTCATGTGTTTATTAATCATGGGCTAAAACCTTTGTTACATCAAAATCGCCCTTTGAATATTCTCGAGGTAGGGTGGGGAACAGGCCTAAATTGTCTTTTAACCTGTCAACATTGTGGTGAAACAAATATCGATTACACTGGAGTTGAAGCATTTCCTATTCAATCTTCTCTTCACGAAAAATTAAATTATGTACAATCCTTGAAAATCCCCAACGAGTTGTACAAAAAAATGACGGATGCACCATGGGAAATAGAAACCGAAATCACGAGCAATTTTCACTTGACAAAAGTTCATGCGACCATTCAGGAATGGCACACAAAAAACAGCTTTGATTTGATTTACTTCGATGCCTTCGGACCCAGGGCTCAGGAGGAAATGTGGCAAATAGAAACGCTGGAAAAGGTTGTTCGTATGCTTCGTTTGGGTGGCGTATTTATTACCTATTGCGCAAAGGGACAATTAAAACGCGATTTAAAAGCGTTGGGTTGTTACCTCGAGACCCTTCCTGGTCCACCTGGTAAACGAGAAATGACAAGGGCAAGTAAAGTTTGAAGGGTACTGAATGCGTTGCAACCCGGATTTTTAATCACTTACGGTATTACAGGAAATTTGAAGTTTTTTTGTTTAATGGGAATATCGTTTCTGCTTGCGCTTCGCCGTTACTTTATCTTTTCAACAACTCTTTCAGTTCGCTCAGAATTAAAGCCGTTGCACCCCAAACCTCGCAATTCTGAAAACGGAAAGCAGGTATATCGTTTAGTTTTGGCGCTCTAATGTTTATTTTACATACATTACTTTCATTTAGTAGTTCATCCAGTGCAACCTCAAAAATTTCATCTACCTCGTGATTTTTTTTCATTTCAGGCATTTTGGGGTGCAAAAATATATACGGTTGTACATCAAAATTCGATACAGGAATGTATATCGGAGTGAGCGATCGTATTAATTTTCCATTTTTTAAAGGAATACCCAATTCCTCTGAACTCTCTCGACGTGCGGTGTATACTAAGTCCGCGTCAGAGACATCTTTTTTACCGCCTGGAAAAGCTATTTGTCCAGAATGAAAACCATGGTAGCTTGGACGCTTGATCAAAATAAAAAAGTAGTGATTATTTCTCTGGTAAATATGCACACCAACTGCGGCTGATTTTTTTTCGCTTTCCGTGTTAAATAACTGATTTCTGTAAGGATAAAAATTTTGATGAGCTTGCTCCCCCGGGAGTTCCCTATTCAGTTGTTCAATTAGGTAATCTTCATGCCACATTTAAAGACATGAAATTTAAAAAAAAAATACGAATTATTAAAAAATTATCAATTAATGTTCAAAAATAAGGGGGTATTGTTATTAAAAATAACTAAAAAAAAGATTTACCCCCCCCTAAAAAATATAATTTTGTAAAAAAAACAAAATGGCTACAAAAAGGTTAGAGGCATACCAAGACGTGTTACATCGTGAACCCAAACACATTGACTTTCATGGAAAATTATCTGATTTATTCGGAAAGAATGTTTTTCATTCAGAACAGATGAGGGAGTATTTACCCTCCGAGACTTATAAACAAATGATGGCTTGCATAACAAATGGAAATCGTTTGGAACGCAAAATAGCAGATCAGGTAGCCTCTGCCATGAAGGATTGGGCAATTTCAAAAGGTGTAACGCATTACACACACTGGTTTCAGCCATTGACCGGCGCTACTGCTGAGAAACATGATGCATTTTTAAAACCTTTGAGTCCCGGTAAGGCAATCGAACGATTCGATGGCGATATGCTTGTTCAACAAGAACCAGATGCATCCTCTTTTCCAAACGGAGGTATCCGAAATACGTTTGAGGCGCGAGGCTACACAGCCTGGGATCCTTCTTCCCCAGCATTTGTAATTGGTAAAACGCTCTGTATTCCAACCATTTTTATTTCTTATACGGGTGAGTCATTGGATTACAAAATGCCCTTGTTAAAAGCCCTGCAAGCAGTTGATGAATCAGCGGTTGCTGTTTGTCAGTATTTTGATAAAAATGTAACTAAGGTAATCGCAACACTAGGATGGGAGCAAGAGTATTTCTTGATTGACAGCGCTTTATTTAATGCACGACCGGACTTAATGTTAACCGGAAGAGCCCTTTTTGGTCATGCTCCAGCAAAAGGCCAACAACTAGAGGATCATTACTTCGGTTCAATTCCTGATCGGGTAACTGCTTTTATGCGAGAATTTGAAACAGAGGCTCTTCTTCTAGGAATTCCTGTGACTACACGTCACAACGAGGTTGCGCCCAATCAATTCGAATGTGCACCGATTTTTGAAGAATGTAATTTAGCCAATGACCATAATCTATTGTTAATGGATATTATGGAGAAAATAGCAAGAAAGCACAACTTCCGAGTATTGTTGCATGAAAAACCGTTTGCGGGAGTCAACGGTTCTGGTAAGCACAACAATTGGTCTTTGAGTACAAATACGGGGGTCAATCTTTTGGCTCCAGGAAAGAATCCTAAATCAAATTTGCAGTTTTTGACATTTTTCGTCAATACAATTGCGGCAATTCACGATAACGCAGACCTCTTACGCGCTTGCATTGCGTCCGCAGGAAATGACCATCGTCTTGGGGCGAATGAAGCACCGCCTGCTATCATATCTGCATTCATAGGCACACAATTATCTGGAATTCTAGATGATTTGGAAATGAATATAAAGGCGGGTAAAATGACACCAAATGACAAGACAGAGCTAAAATTGAACATTGGTAAAATTCCACAAATAATGTTGGATAATACGGACAGAAATAGAACCTCACCTTTTGCCTTTACGGGTAATAAATTTGAATTTAGGGCTGTAGGATCATCAGCAAATTGTGGCTCAGCGATGATTGTGCTGAACACCATCATGGCAAAACAATTGAAAGAATTTAAAAAGTCAGTAGATAAAAGAATTTCCAACGGTGAAGGAAAAGACGAAGCAATACTGAAAGAGCTACAAAGAATTATCAAAGATTCAAAAAAAATACGCTTTGAAGGCAATGGTTATGGCGAGGAATGGGTGAAAGAGGCCAATAAAAGAGGCTTATCCAATTTGAAAGACACACCGCGTGCACTCCAAGTATGGCACGATAAAAAAGTCGAAAAACTTTTTACTGAAATGAATGTCCTTTCCCCCAGGGAATTAGAAGCGCGCCGCGAAATTGAATTTGAAAATTACGTTTTAAAAATTCAAATAGAATCCCGTTTGATGGGAGATATTACCCAGAATTATTTTACTCCTGCAGCTATTGAATACCAGAACAAGCTCATTCAAAATGTTCAAGGGCTCATTCAACTATTTGGCGATAAAAATGGTAAAGCCGCTGCTCGTGCTCAAATTGAAATCATTGAACGCATCTCCTTACATTTGAACAAAATGAGAACTGCGGCTGAAAAAATGTTAGACCAACGCAAAGCCGCCAATAAGTTGGAACACGCTGAAGAAAAATCTATTGCATACTGCGACAACGTCAAAGCTTATTTCGATGAAATTAGATACCATGCAGATAAACTTGAACTGTTGGTAGAAGACGAATTATGGCCCTTACCAAAATTCAGGGAGCTGTTATTCACGCGATAGCTCTAACTGCAATTGCATGGCACCTTTCTAAATAAATGCTCCAATAAGCTTCAATAATCCAGAATAGAAACCGCTCGGCTTTTCAATTGAGATTGTAGTCTTACCCTCAAAATCATTGAAATTTTCGAAATGAATGCTTCGGGTCGATGATAAAAAACGTTGAAGCTCTTCTTTACCTGGAATTGCATCAATAATATATTGATAATACCCGGCGTTCTCAAAGTTCATTATTGCGTTCAAAGAACCGCCGAAATACTTTGTTGAAACATTTAGTTCTTTGATTTTAGGTGGTGACGAAGAAAAGGATAAGGCAAATGCTCTTGGCGTAAGAGCATGACAATATAGCGACAAGTTATCAGAGAAAATTAATTGCTTGTCTCTAATTTCAATGGACTCTGAATTAATTAATCTAGAAATATTTGTCAATACAGTTGAATCTGAAATGGCGCAATTAAATGACAGTACTAGGCTGCCGTTTGGTATCCCAAGCACAGAAGCGTCGTCTATAAATCTAAATCCAGAATAAGAAGCACTCATATATTCAATAGAGGAAATAAACGAATGAAGAGATGTATCAATTTGTGCGAGCCATTTCTTTTCTGTCTTAGAAGGCGCCCAACTCAGTTCAATTCCATTTCCAGCAGGAATTAATCGCGATGAAATTTTAGTTTTATGTAATTTTGAAAAGATCGAAATTTCACTTTCTTCATGATTTACAGCGTGAGTACTGATGTGAGATCCTTGTTCAAATTCAAAGATTAAAAGTTCTCCAGAATTTTTTAACTCAAATTCAAAGTTAAATTGTTGCGAAAGAATACGCGAAACTTTACTATTTTCAGTTATCGATTGAACAGGGACATAACCGAAATTGTCTTTAATATAAGTTGATTTGTTCAAGTCCTTTGCAAAATTCTGAAATTCAATAATATCGATAACCTTGAATCTCAAAAAAACAATTGGTCTATTGTCAATGTCACAAACCAAAAGCTCGATGGGAGCTGAATTATCCACACCTGTATTCATCCACTTGGTTGATTCATCTTTTTGATTATCCATTTTATCTTTTAAGCGTGTAAAAAATTCTTGGTCTCTCACATCAAAAAGAGCGACAAAAGAGAGTTCTTTAAAAAACTCAATCGCATCAAATTGAATATAATAGATAGTTGATGTAGGCAACTCGGTAGTCAAAGTATTTTTTGATTGATTTTCAGTAGATGACCTTCTTACAATAAAAATCAACGTTATGATACTTAATAAAATTAAGACTGCAACTATTTCTCGTACTTTTTTCACGGAAAGTAAAGTTAATTGATTCTTCTATTCTACCTTTACGGAATGAAAAAAATAGCACAATTTCTGATTTGGTTAATGGGGTGGAAAATAGAAAAAAACTATCCTAAAGATTTAAAACAATGTGTTATTGTTGTTGGTCCGCACACCTCTAATTGGGATTTTTTCATTGGAAAATTGGCATTTTTGTACTACGGAATCAAGGGAAAGTTTCTAATAAAAAAGGAAGCTTTTTTCTTCCCTTTTGGATATTTACTCAAAGCAATTGGCGGAGTGCCAGTAAATAGAAAACAGAGAAGTAATATTACGGAAACAGCCGTAAAGTTTTTTCAAGAAGAGGAGGAGTTATTTTTGGTCTTTACTCCCGAGGGGACGCGATCATATAACCCCAATTGGAAAAAAGGTTTTTATTATATAGCAATGAAAACAAATGTTCCCATTTTTATATGCTATATGGACTATGCACGAAAAATTGGAGGATTTTATGGCGAGTTTAAACCCTCTGGAGATGCAGGCAAGGATATCGAAATAATTAAAGGTATTCTATCCCAGTATAAAGGTAAATATCCAGAGAACGGTATTTACTGAGCGCTTTTATCTTTAAATGAATTCGTATTTTTGTCATATCCGTAGGGACAATGCTTGCAACCACTTTTACAACAATAACCTCTTTTCAAATGGTATTTTTCTGTAAAAACTATGTAGCCTTCTTCGCCAATATAGTAATCTTCACTGTCGAGTTTTCCTCTATTTGAAAATGATGATAGATCTTCAGTCATTTAATAACTGGGTGTCAGAAAAATTAATTTGTTCTATAATTGAACCCTTCAATCTCACGCATAACAATTCGAGTATAAAAATGTTCATAAAAAGAGAGGATTTAATACACGATACAATTTCAGGAAATAAATTGCGTAAACTAAAATACAATATTATTGCCGCCGAACAAAACGGATGCAAACGACTGCTAACATTTGGTGGGGCATTCTCAAACCATATTTTGGCTACTGCTTCTTTATGCCTTGAATTTCAAATTCCTCTCACAATTATGGTAAGAGGAGATGAATTGACTTCAGCGTCAAATAAAATTTTATCCTATTGCCAAAAAGGTGGAATTGATTTACGTTTTCTCAGCCGTGACACCTATACTCAACTCAAAAAAATGAACGGTTTAAACTATATGGAAGAAGAAAAATATTGGTGTATTCCAGAGGGAGGAGCAAATGAACAAGGCATTCTGGGAGCCTCTGAAATTTTAAAAGATGTTGAAAAGTATGATGCATATATTGTCGCACAAGGGACAACTACAACCAGTTTGGGTATTTACCGAACGATGGCTGATGATGCAAAATTATATGTAGTACCAAGCCTCCGAAATTTTAATTGTATTGCTGAGATGAAAAGTATGAGTGGCACACATGAATTTTCAAAAAAAATTGTCCCTCTTGTTTACGATGAGCTCGGCAGATACGGTAAAATGACAGAAACACTTCAGGAATTTCAAAATTCAATCCAGTATCAAACAACCATTCTGTTCGATCCCATTTACACCTTGAAAGCATTATTTGCTTATTGTAAATTTATCGTTTCCCACAAAAACCAGTCGTTGAAAAGCGACAATGTCCTATTCATACATACGGGAGGGCTCAATCAAGACTGGTGGAATTAAAAATCGCCTAGGTTTAATAAACTACTATGCCTCAAAAATAATTCGTCTTTGTTGGTAACGAAAAGAGGAATAAGAACAACAATTCGCGCATCTTGAACGAGAAAATTACGTAGGATGTTAATTTTTAATTTGATTTTAGAGAAGACAAAAGCGTTTTCAATTGCCTTGCCTCTGCTACATCATGAACGCGCAATATGTTTGCACCTTTGCATGCTGCAAATGTATTTAAAATCGTCGTTCCGTTTAAGGCCTCCTCGACGGAAATGTTGAGTGTCTTATAAATCATTGATTTTCGGGATAAACCATATAGGATAGGTCGCTCGAGGATTTTCAAGTTTTCTGATTCTTTTAACAACTTAAAATTATCTTCTAAAGATTTGTTAAACCCAAAGCCCGGGTCTAATATGATGTCGATCAAATTATTTTTAGTAAAAATTTGTAACTTTTCGGAAAAAAATAAAAGTGCATCGCTGATGATTGAATCTAATTGGTGTGTTAACACATTATTTTTTTTTCCTCCTCTGTTGTAGGTCAAAATATAGCCGAGTTTGTGCTGACTTATATGGGAAATACACGATTCTGTGATAGCTCCTCCGCTGATATCGTTTATGATGTCAGCACCCTCGTCAATAACAAAATTTATGGTTTTCTCTGAAAAAGTGTCTGCCGAAATTAAAACGGAAGGAAAAGTTTTTTTTAGAAGTGAAATGGTGCTACCTATTTTTTTTATTTCGTCAGAACTCGAAATATTTGGCGCCTCCGGCCGGGTGGATACCGCCCCAATGTCTATGATGTTTGCACCATTTAAAATGAGCTGCTCTGCGTGGTTCAATAACGATTTATCTGTCTTTCGCGTATAATGTTCAAAAAAGGAGTCTTCACTAAGGTTCATGATCGCCATGATCCAAAGATCATCAAAACGATAAAGTTTTCCCTTAATATGTATCAAATCAGATTGCATAAAATCATGTAAATTTGTTCAAATGAATAAAACAGAACTCGAATATACGAATGTAATTCATCAATGTAGATCAGTTTTTGAGAAAAAAACATTCGACTACGGAACCTCTTGGCGCATACTTCGTCCAAGTTCTTTAACGGATCAGTTATTTATCAAAGCACAACGAATTAGGACTATTCAAGAAAATGGTGAAAAAAAAGTTGATGAGCCCTTTGAGGATGCTTTTATGGCTATAGTGAATTACTGTGTGATGGCAATTATTCAGTTGCATTTACCTGTTGAAATAGATAAAACTGAACTAGGTGCGCATGAAGCGATGGAAAGATACGAGAAAGTCACACGCGAAGCGTTCATCCTTATGAAAGCCAAAAATCATGATTATGGCGAGGCGTGGAGAGATATGAGAGTGAGTTCGTTGACCGACCTAATTTTGACGAAAATATTACGCATCAAACAGATTGAGGATAATTCAGGAGTTACACTAGCAAGTGAAGGAATAGAAGGTAATTACTATGACATGTTGAATTATGCAGTCTTTGCCCTGATTCACCTGGAAGAGTTAAAATAACGTTAAATAATTTCTTAACGTGTTCTTACCTTTTATTTTTGGAGAACTAAATCGTTAATCATGGATAATGTAAAAAAGTATTTACCCTGGGCAGTAAGAATATTACTTTCAGGATTTTTCTTTCTATCAGCAGCTGCTAAATTGTACCCATCTCCCGTTTTGGCAATAACATCATTTGAAATGAAGCAACTGCTCCCTTTGGGTTTCGATGAATGCTTTGCACCGTTTTTTTCTAGGTATGTTATCGCTGCGGAAATTGCGCTTGGTATAGGGTTATTACAATCACACTTTTTAAAATCTATCGTAATACCTGCAGCCACCCTAATGTTAGGTGTTTTTTCAATACATCTTGCTATTGAGATTATAAACACAGGTGGAAATTCCGGTAATTGTGGATGTTTTGGCGAACTAATCCCAATGACACCTCTTCAATCAATTTTCAAAAATATTGCATCTATTGGTTTATTAATTTATTTGTTTTTTCAAGTTAAAGACAAGGAAAAAGGACAAAATAATCCTTGGATTCTTTCCAGTATTTTTGCCTTCTCCAGTCTTTTTATGTTCGGACTAACACCCATGGAAAGTTGTAAAAAGGATTCGTTTGATTGCACACAAGTTGTGGTTGTTGAATCAGATAAACCTGAGGATATTTTGCTGAATCAAATAAAGAAAGACACTGTTATTCAAGGAAAAGATACAAGTATTATTGTAAAGAAGCGATACGAACCTACACCCGTAGTTTCTCAATTTTCTGCAGCTATTCCAAATATTGATAAAGGTTTAAAACTATTGTGTTTCTTTTCACCAACTTGTGATCATTGCCAAGGAGCAGGAAAGGATATCGTTTCAGTTTTGGCAAAGTCTAATGTGAAACCAAAAGTTCATATTGCATTTCAAGAAGAACCGGAGGAAGTGGCTAATTTCTTCAAAATTATTGGAAGAGAATTTAATCACCAAGTCTTTGAAATTCGACCATTTATGAAAGTGTTTGGCTCATCAAATGACGTTCCGGGTGTGGTATTAATGTGGAACGGTAACATCATCAAATTCTATCAAGGTTCAGGCGATGCAGCCTTCTCAAAGGACAAGCTTATTATAGATTTAAAGGATATCGAAAAAAAGCTCAAGCAGTAGTCTGTTGAAAACTTGATGGGTTTGTGATTTTTCATTTTTTAAATATCCGTAAATTCGGATATGCGTAAAAAAATGGTTGCTGCGAATTGGAAAATGAATTTACTTCAAGCGGATGTACTTCATTTTTTAGATGCAATTTCCGAAAGCCATTTGATTGATTTTTCATCCCTTGATACTGTGATCTTTCCACCTTCCATTTACCTGGAGAAAATGATCAGTAGAAGCCCTCAGGGCGTTCAAATAGGTGCTCAAAATTTTTATTTCGAAAATAATGGCCCATTTACCGGTGAAATTTGTCTGGAGCAATTAAAATCAATAAATTGTTCTTGTGTCCTGATAGGTCACAGTGAAAGAAGAATCGTATTTTCGGAAACACCCCAAATGATTTCGGAAAAACTCAATGCAGCAGTTAAAAATGGATTCAATTGCATAGTATGTATTGGTGAAAGCCAATCAGTTCGCGAAAGCGGTGATCACTTGTCATTCTTACATGCACAATTGGAGGAATCCATCGGTCAACTAGACGAAAGTGTGATTAGAAACCTATCCCTGGCTTATGAGCCGGTATGGGCAATTGGAACAGGACTAACAGCTAACCTGGAACAAATAAACGAGGTTCACAATTTTATTCGATCATACCTGTTAAAGCATTTTCCGACAATAGGGGGCTCTTTACGTATTTTGTATGGAGGTAGTTGTAACGAACAAAATGCAAAAGAGATATTTTCGTGTCCAAATGTAGATGGTGGTTTAATAGGAGGGGCATCCTTGGACTGTAGTAAATTTTTGGAAATAATTCGAGCAGCCCATGAAATATCTGGAATTGAGCATTGATGTCTTTCCAAGAGAGCCTTGGAACGAAATTTTTGTTTCCGATTTGTCACAAATAGGTTTTGAAAGTTTTCAAGATGACGCCGACGGAATCCTAAAAGCATACATCCAGGAACCCCATTTTTCAGACTCCGATTTTAAGCTATTGTTAGAAAAAAGGAAAAAACAAATCAACTTTAACTACCATATTCTCTTGCTTGAAGAAAAAAATTGGAATCAAGAATGGGAGTCTCAGTTTGAGCCGGTAAATGTCGATGATTGCCTGGAAATTATCGCGCCTTTCCACATTCCACAATTGAAAGATGCAATTACCATAGTTATTGAACCAAAAATGACTTTTGGCACCGGCCATCATCAAACTACTCGTCTTATTTGCGCCCATTTGTTGAAATATCCTCCCAAAAACGAATGCGTTCTTGATATGGGAACCGGTACGGGGGTTTTGGCAATTTTATCCGAGATTTTGGGCGCGTCAGCTGTAACAGCTATTGAAATAGAAGAATGGTCTGTGGAAAATGCATTGGAAAATATCAGACGAAATGCTTGTAAACGCATCGAGCTTATTAAAGGATCAAAGGAGCAAATTCCAAATATTAAATATGATTTAATCATTGCAAATATTAATCGAAATGTGCTAAGCG
>Ga0194117_10004574_pt1 | contig 13102 bp, 6 predicted proteins | sample TA2MahsurfametaG_FD_160579 | JGI IMG/M metagenome (GOLD analysis project Ga0194117, IMG submission 160579) | Freshwater microbial communities from Lake Tanganyika, Tanzania - TA2015009 Mahale N1 surface | ecosystem: Environmental > Aquatic > Freshwater > Lake | place: Tanzania: Lake Tanganyika...
CCAACCCCATTCAAAAATTATGAGAATCATATTGTGCTATATATCATCAGGCAATCACAAATAACAAAATCATCAAAACAGTTGACAAAAATGCACCATATCTCTCATGACTGCTACAAATTCGAATCTTCTCTTGAAAGTTCTGCAGCTCCTTAGAAGTTGTCAACATATCAGCCCAACAATTCCAGCAAGCCAATTTAATCTAAATCGATGATTATGTACTGTAGGCGCATTGATATTGTCTTGACATTTGTTATTTATCAGACATAATTTAAAGTTAGAGTAAGCACTGTAACATGACGACTGGTTTGCGTATTCCTCCCCACAAAAAGATGTGACACTATCGATACTGTGTTTGGTATCTTTGCTTAAAATGCAGTTAAGTACTCCTTCCGTTTCTTTCAACTCATTAACCACGTTAGTAATTATTTCTACATTTTGGGAAGTAGCAACGAGTGCCAGTACGAGAAGAATGCAGGTAATTTTCATTATTCTTACTAAATATATATTAATTGTCTTTATTAACTTATCCACTTTATTTCAAGTATCAAGTTCAGTACTGCAGCGAAAACAGAAAAGAGAAAAGTTAGAATATTTGTCAGGGGTGGGTCGATAATAAATTAAATATATTAAATGACAGAACCCTACAAAATAAATCCTGAATTGTCAGTACTCAACGAGAAGAATGAACTAAAAAAACAGAAAGAAAATGTATAGACCATGAAGAATAGAATCTAACTACTAAGACAACAACTACAGAAGGAAAAAGAAAGCGTTAAGAAACATAAACAACTCACCAAAGAAACCATACAGAAAAAAATCGAAGTCAACAACATCAATCAATGGGTAACCCATACTTAACCTAGAAAACAAAAGATAATACAGATGAACTTGAAAGGATTGATTCACTCCGTAAACGCAATCATTAGCTGAGAATGAGTCATTAAAAAGAACTGCAAGATATACAAAAGGCGATCTATTTAGTTAAACTTGATGATGCCCGCGAAGTCAAAGTTATCTCTGACGAACACAATAAAAAAATCAAGGAGATGGAGAAAAACTTCCTATAAATACGGAGATAAAAGAAACGGAAAGTTCACTAATAGTCGCAAGCAGCCAAGGAAAGGTATATGAAGTATTGGAAATAAAAACTTGCAGGAATATATACCGAACAAGCCCAAACTATTGTCGAAGTTAGCAAACAGAAAGAAGAAACTAAGAAATAGATACAGCAACTCTAGGAAGAATAGATTAAACTTATGGAGGAAATCAATAAATATCATTCTCAAAGTATATAGTCTAAAAAATAATACTTGGCAGCTTTGAGTTTACCTGTTAAGGAAGTCGCTGAAGCTATGGTTAACAGTTCTAGAGCCAATCAGAATGCTTCCCAAATATCAAAAAACACAAAAAGTATGACCTTAAATAATTCTATTTCATAGATAAACGACAGCCAACCATTATCTCGTTACGGATAGGTTCCAAGTCCAAAAATGCCAAATGCCAATGTAAACAAAGATAAATTAAAAATTATACTCCAGCAGTTGAAAAAAGTAGACAGAAATGCTATCCATACTTCAAGATGATCATTTTTTGATTTGGTATACTCCAAAATATACACATAAATGAGTAATCTCGACTTATAAAATCTGAATTACAGTCTTTGGGGAATTCTATTTTGATATTATTTATGACATACAATCAAAGAAACAGAGAGTTGCTCAATAGGTAAAAACCTTATCACAAAATGTGTGAAATAGAGATAGAGATGGAATTGTTCGATCAGGAACCGAAATATAACAAACAAGCACATTACCAAGAAAGTATAGCTTATCGAATACAGATGGAGGTTACTATAACATACTTCCTGATAATAAAGATAATCATTCATCTCAGGCTGAAAGAAGGAAGCAGGAGGAACTACCGTAATTATACATCTTATACAGTTCATAGAAACCTTTCGACTAAAAAATTATCACCATGAATGGCTAAACTTTTAAAATGGTCTAAAACAATGAAAAACCCAAATAAAAACCCAAAAACTCAAAAGTACCTACAATGTAGAGATAATTCAATGCAGGTTAGTATCATGCCATAATTGCAAAGCAGTCCAAACAGTTCCTGGCACTACTAAAATTTTTGATTGCGGTGTTTGTCATTCAAGAAACGAGTGTTTTCCAATTTATGCAATTTTCAGATGCTGTTCTTGTAGCACAAAAGTACTTTATAAAATTGGCTCAAGCGATTTTATTAAATGTACAAAATGTTTTACTGTAAACTAAATTCCTAGAAATGTAAGACAAGCGAGAGGAGCCAGCGATTTTGATCCTCACTATAAAGTATTGTTTAAAGATAAATAACTTGAAAAAGAGAGCTACATCAACCCGTATGTTCAAGACCACGATTAAGTTACCAACCTTTAGTAACTTCTTTCCGAGGACTAACACATCTCGAAAAAATACCCTGATCTTTGATCTTCGAAGGTTTCTTTAAAATTAGCTTTTATGATTAATCTACATAAATCATTTCTTTTTGCCTTTCTTGGCGTCTTTTTTACCTTTTCCTGCAGGGGCTTTATCAGCAGCTTCTTTCTCTTTAGCTTTCTTTTCAGCTTACAAGGCAGCCTTCTTCTTTTTCATGATTTCTTCGTTCTTCTTGATAGTTTCGGCGTCCATCTTGATGGTAGTGTGGCAGAATCCACAGTAATACCTATCCCAATGTTGTGCCATGAAGATACCAGGTCCGCATGAAGGGCAGGTCTTTCTGGCTAGAGTTACGTTTCCTTTGCCTGTGTTATTGATTATGTACCATCGACTGAGTAGAGACTGTAGATGCCCAATTTAACTCTTTTGTGAATATGTTTATTTTTCTTCTTGGTTGTGTAAACTTTCTTTTTCTTCTTCTTCTTGCCACCATCCAAATCACCTGTAAGGTAAAGGTTGGCATTGTTCTGGAGTGAGTCAAGGGTCTCAAGATGAGCTCCTTGGTACACAATTCTGCTAGCTGAGGAACCAACAGTTTGAAGAAGTTCTTCAACTGAGTTGAATTGTGTGAGATCGATGAGGGCAACTGAGCCATCGATGTGATGAAGGAAAACCTGCATTTATGGTAAAATATATAATTATATAATTAGCAATAAATAATCAATAATACTCAATTATCTTTAACTCTCATCTCATCTAAAGACGATATGGTTTCATGATATTTTCAGTTTTATTAAGCCGCAAAAAATAAAGATTTATGCGAAATTTTAAACTGTTAATTGTGGACTATATCAAAAAATATTTAAATCAGTTCAAGTCTACTTTCTTCACTATTTCATCTATAAGTGATCTATTCAAAATAGGACTCTAAGTGCTATAATTTTTCTATACCTTCCCCAATTGCTATGCAAAGTAGTCACCATTTTTCTTGTGTTTTTTTGCCCAACTCAAACAATTTTCAAATTACAGGCGCTTTCGGTTTGGAAGATTACTCTTAGTTCTTGCATGCATTACGGGTGTCACTTTTGAATTTACCACAATTTACTCTTAGTCTAGGACCTCTTCTTTCCTTTTTAAAACAGGTTCAGGGTGTATAGACCGAAAGCCACTATAAAGTCTTTGAAAAGATTGCTAGTAATCTGATTCTCCTTTGGGTTCCTCCTAATTTTTTTTCATTCTCATGATGGCTCTAAGTAGATTATGTTTCCTCTTGAGTCTAAATGATAAAGCAGTTACTCTTATTTCGAAATGTAGTCTTTTGCGATCTCAGGCTTGACAAAAAATGAGTGATGCTGGTATAAAGGTCGTTTGATTTTTTACTTAGAAATGGCTTATTTTTAAATCGAAGTGTATTTTTTACGATTTATGTGATAAATATTGTTCTTTTCGTATCTTAACAACAAATCCATCTTATCTTGAGGAACGTACTTGTCGAAGGTTGACTTCCCACGACGCTTTATCGGATGCAGAGGTGATAGCTAGTGATTGAGGCGATCAGAACGATAGTCTTGGGCTAGAATGGAGTCACTTTAGATGGGAATAAATTCTCCTAAACTTCCTATCATCTATTTTTATTTATTATAAAACATTAAAACAAGAATATTAATCACAATCAACTATTAACCTCAGTGCTTTTGGAGCCTAATTACTCTAAACATACTTTTATTAAATATTAAGAATGTAGCAGATAATCGAACAAGTTACTGTTCTGTTAAAACTTAACAAACTAGACGAAGCCAAAGAATTTTAGTTTGTTTAAAAGAAAACTGGGATCAAACCAAGTGCTTTCATTCTAGCTGTTCTCGTGTTTCTAATTATTGTCACTTTCATTTCCAATGCCGTATCTTTAGTAGTTGGAATCGGATGCTGCTGTGTACCGGCTTACTTTACGTTTGTTGTTTTGGAGAGTGGAAACAAGAAGCATCTCAAAAAGTACCTAATTTATTGGATAATCTACGCAATTCTAGAAGTATTCGCCATCATTTTGGTCTATCTCATTCCCTCATCTCTCTACATACTCGCAAGGATCGGTATCGCTGTGGCTTTACTGCATCCTGACTCATCACTCGCCTAAAAACTTTTTGACGATTTGATCCTGCCAGTCCTTCGAAAATATGAGTAAAATATAGACAAAAATATTTAAAATGCTTTAGAGCGAGGGCGATAAGGATTCAAGAAAGGTAGACAAATCCTTGAAAAAGAGATATTTAATGATTGATTTGTTGACTATTCTTTTATATATTCTTTAATTTTCACTTTAAAAAAGAAGTTTCGGTATCTATTTCTGAGCCTAGGATTCTATTTGTAACTTTCAATAATGATTTAATTGTATTATTATGAAAAGAAATACCAACTAAAATTGCAAATAGGACCATTCCCTCAAAGAAATTCATGCGGAGTATTTTTAGACACTGGAGAATAAGCTACTCTAAGAATCTTAAAGACTGACCATCATCATGGGGAAACCACTCATTCAAGACAAAAGCAAAAAGAGGTTCAAGTTCACCCTCACACCCAGTATTAATCCATTTCATGCAGCTAAAATTGTGACATAAGATCTAGATAAATCACGGAGCAGACTCACTGTAAAAAATGAGACGAAAAAACCCGAACCGATCTATATGAAGAGAATGAAATAACTATACTAAAAATTCAAGCAACACAACCTTCATTTTGGAGACAATCTCCAACATATAAAATAACTGTGTCCTAGATAGAAATACGAGACATAGAGGTAAAAAATATATAATCTTGTCAATAAATATGAGTAGAGTACTGACTAGATGTTTATAGCAGTCATCTGTGATAGGGAAAAATTGGGCAGAAGCAAAAAATTACATAGATTTTGCAAAGAATCGCAATCACTCAAAGACACCATTTCAACATAGTCTTGTAAATCACTTAAAAACATAACGGAACAATCCATCAACTATTTGGGAATGGAACGCATCACTCTCAACGACTTCGAAATTATAAACCATATAGCTCAAGGTAAAATTGGCCACGTCTACACTTTTCGGTAAAAATGATCTTATGAAGTCACAAACGCACAAATTTTCTCTGCGCGATGAAGAAAATATAACTTTCGGTGTTTATAAACAATAATAAGATGTTGACCCAAAGGATACGATAAATTAAGATACAAAGTTTTCTCGATCACCCCAATATAGTCCAACTCTACTCTGTCTTCACCGACTAGCATCATCTCTATCTTCTAATGGAACTCTGCTCTTCCGGAAGTCTCTATCAACAATTAAAAGCATAAAGTAAATTTTGTGAATAAAAAATTCGAAATATAGTCAAACAAATCTGTCATGCTGTTGAATACATGCATGATAACGACATCATACATCGAGATTTGAAGCCCTAAAACATTCTGTTTCATGAAGTAAGAGAATTTTTAGTTAGAATATTGTTAAAATATGTGATTTCGATTGGTCTGTTTATTCACCTTTGCTTAGAAATACTAATTGTGACACTCCAGTCTACACTTCACCTTAAATTGTACAAGGACTTCAGTATGATAACAAAGTAGATGTATGGAATATTGGAAATCTTACCTACGAGCTACTCTATGGGCGTGTCCCTTTCTAAATCCGTTCCGAAGAAGATCTATCAAAAGTAGTTGATGACGATATCTACTTCCCACGTAGCAAGCCAGCCACCCCATAAATAAAAGACTTCATCCTACGTTGTCTTTCTAAAAACCCAAAATAAAGATTCACGATTGCCAAGCTGATAGATCATTAATTTTTAAACCCGTCAGTCTAAGGTCACAACCTTACTTGATTTTAATTATTTTCCTGAGTACTTAAATCTAATATCGAACAATCATCAACATTCACAGTTTTTCTTATCTCCCTTACCCTTCACATCTGTCTTCTCAATCTTTATGTTATTCGAAGGTTTCGATGTATCACTTTGAATCAACTTCTCTTTTATGGGTTTGCCAATAGTAGTGAAAATTTAGGTGATATTAGCGTTATCCTTAGCACTGCATTCGATGAATGGCACCCCATATTTCTTGGCTAGTGTGGAACCCTAGGCATAGGTAACTTGTCGCTAAGTTTCCTTGCAATCGATCTTATTGCCTACGATAATTTTGCACATTGACTAAGGCTGTGATTAGTTGATTTGTTTGATCCAATTCTCCATATTATTAAAAGATTTCCGATCAGTAACCGAATACACAAGTACTACTCCAGCTGCTCCCTTGTAGTATGTCTCGGTGATGGTCTTGAACCTTTCCTGCCCTGCAGTATCCCAAATCTGCATTTTGATTTTGATGCCATCAATGTTAATGGTTTTTATTTTGAAGTCTACGCCAATAGTGGTGACATGCGCCATTTTGTATTACTCGTTGACATATCTGAGCAAGATGTTGGTTTTGCCGACTGCAGTGTCTCCGATGATAACTAGTTTGACAAGATAATCGTATTTTTCTTAATCTCTACGCTTAGTCATTTATAAATATTATAAAGTAAATGAAGAAGTTTCAAGTTGTAAATAGTTGTTAATAGATGTTAATAAAAAAAGATGGCTATCTCTACCTCAATTGTTCTGTATCGATCTCAATTGAATCTAAAGTGTAGGTTTTTTATAACTTTGGAGCTGATTAATTTATTAATCAGAGAAGTAACTGCGAAAAGAAGTGTTTTGGATAGATTTTAATGTCTAAATTTGTATTTTTTTTGGGTGCAAATATCAAGATGAGCCAACAACTCTATTTTACTTTTAATAATTAATATTTATATGGTTAGATTTTAGTTGTTAGTTATCAGATAATCCTTCAGAGCTAAGCTTGAGATGATTTGCCCTCACTTTTCCTCTGTTTAGACCTATTGTCTTCATTTTTAATTTACTCTCGTTTTTTTATTTCAAGCTACACTAACTAGTCGATTATTTCTTTATTTTTAAGCAACTAATTCAATTTTTATTTTTCTAAGCGCGATTGCAACTATTCATCAAATTCTTTAGCTTTTTAGCTTTCATAAAAATCTTGATTTTCAGGAAATGGATCCCAACTTTTGTTTTTTATTTTTTTGAATTCAAAGAAAAACCAAGCCATTGAGATTATCGCAACAGTACATAATGTTAAAATCAAAAGGTCTCTACATAATTCCTCAGGTTTTCGGCAACAGTTTGTACATGCGTAAATAAAAAAAGCTATAACTATTCCGAATAATCCAAGTCCAATAATTAATATAAACTCTCCTACTGCAGTAGATATATAAGTAATCCAGGCATACACTCCAGCTAACAAAACTAACATCCCCAAAACTAGTATAAACTTACAGTTGAATCCGATTTCAAATAAAATCTCCGCTCCTGCGACTATTTTCGATGGGATGCCCGTTATTGCATGCTATGTGGTTATTTTCCTAGGTATAAAAGGCTATGCGATGTTACTAAAAAAGCCTGTAATACCACCTACAACCTCTACAGATGTTTGAGGCAACATCGAAAAAACCCATATGACGCGTATCTAAATAATTTTATTAAATGTAAAACTAATTACATATTATGTAATCTTATATAGGATAAGATTATTTCTACTTCTGCTTCACAATAAAGAACATTTATTTTGATTTTCGTTTAGATACGTTAAAAAATATTACTTTGTTTTTGTTCGGATAAGTGTTGGCTGGGCATTAAAGTTCAAGACTTGTATTTGAAATAAACGAATTCTCAACTTATTTACTAAGATAATCAACAACTAATTTGCTTCGAAACTTGTTAATTTTAGATGATGAACCATACTTCAGTATTTAGATTATTGTGGTATAAAGTAAAGAAGATATATTCGGCAAGAAGAGATTATCCAGCTGTTTTTGGAAGGAAATACCAAAATTAAGTCTAAAGTGTTGGGTAAAGAGGAAATGAGTAATCAAATTTTAACTAAATGATTTAAAAGAGAGGCACACTCAAAAATATGCCAAATATCTATTGATTGCCACATTAAACTCAATAAATAAAATCAGTACTTCACTATCTTTTGATGCTTTTGTTTCATTCTCAGCGCCTGGAAATTATTTCCACTTTGGTTTCCCATTATAGTCAGCCTTAAAAACTAGCGCGGAGATAAAAGCCCTTTCTAACCCCTCCTTCTTCCCTCTTCCTTCTAAATTATCTCCTAATTTTTCACTGGTTTTTCTATCCGTGGAACTTTGAAATTAGCTATATTCATCCTTTTCTTAATCTATTTCTTAAAAATATCCTCCTTATCATCCATTAACAACTATCTTTCCAACTGATGATTCCCACGATTGATCTTGTCAGGAGAATAGAAATTAGACTTGACTCCATGCTCAGGACTCACCGTTCTGACTCTAGCCTTGAATTTAGACTTCGAACCATGCAATGTTTTTTGGGAATCGTTGCTGATAAAAGGTTTCTAAAATGACTGCTAAGATTGTTCTTAAAGTTTCGAAGCCGAGTTGAACTTAATTTTGGGTGCTGGATGTTGCAAATCAAGGAAAGACTGGCTAAACTGATCGGGTTATTTGAGAGTATTGAAGTTTTAGTAGACCCTCTGTATATCTGAAAGCATATCCCTGATGAGATGTGAATAATGGGGTTGCATATACTTAGCCTGTTCCATCGTGAACATTTTGTCATGGATAGTAAGAATTAGATGCTTGAACTTGGACTAATCGCATTCTTCTCCCGCATAGAATTTGAATAATCTTTTGGCCATGATCATGATTATGGATTCGATGTAGTCGTTGTATCGTTTTTATTGCTGCCTGGTCGCGAAACCACTATAAACGCTCATTTGGAATAATAATTTAATAAAGGCTAAAAAGTCACATCAAAGAATTATTTAATTGTACAAATAGAAAGGTAATGACCTTATTTTTATATCCAAGAAGGGTGTCTGTTATCGAATTCATCAGAATTTACTTGAAATTAATCATAAATAATTATAGATATACATTAATTATGACTATATTCTACGAAGTCGTAAAGAAATACCACTGCTACAAAGGATGTTTAGAATACTAGTAGACAATCATCCAAACATAAAATTCAAAACTAGCTTTCGATGTATACATCTTCCATGCCTACGGGATTAAGCCTAATTCAACGATGTCTAATACTGAAAAAGATAAGGCTGGAAATTGCTACTTCCAATTTCAGAAACATGGCTTGTTATCTAACAAAGTAAGTAAGTAGATCTACTAAAACTATTGTTGCTATCTTAACACCATTTAGATACTGCTGAGGACGAGAGAATTTAGTTATTCCTATAATTTCGAGGCTTAGATGCCCTCTATCTAAAAGTAGGATCAGGATTAATACGGAAATGAAGTGATATTTGAGTAACAGATGGAGATAGAGGAAATAAGTAATAAAGTTAATAGCATGGCTTTAGATTCCGATGCGTTTGAGTAGAAAAAATAGTGATTTTATTTGTCCTGTAGAATATATTTTGAAGTGATTCTATAATTAATTTTGGAGGAAGATAAACAGTTGAGTTAATTGCGAAATCTCATAACAATAAAATGTGCTCATTAAGTATGGTGCACTTTAAACTAATATGGAAGATTACTTATTTTACAAATAGATATCAAATATTTCTGAACATTACTTGATTAAATCATATCTCGTCAACTGAACACTGCTTTTTATCATCTTTAAGCAAAGAGAAGCCAGTTTAGTATTCATTTTTCTGGGATTTAATGCTTATATAGTTCAATAATAGTAAATACAATCTCATTATTTCAAACATATCTTATAACTATTTTCTTCTTTATTAGTAGCTTAATTACATATCGAAACTTCATAACTCACTTACTTCACAAAGACCGAATAATAACATCTTTAAAACTATAAAAATCTCCAAACTAAAGCTGTAACTCAAAAAACCAAGGCTCTAAGAACCATAATATTGTTTAAATCAACTCGAAGGAGAACTGTATTTATTCAAACCAAACATTACTGCCCGACATCTTAATCCATCTGCCAAAATATAGTGAAACAGATAGGCCATCGTAAATCCAAAATTGAGTCGTTTCTTTCTTTTTTAATTCTAAGAAACTCTATAATATTAAGGTATATCGAAAAGATGGAGTATAACAAAGCTCAAAAAAATAATTCAGATGTTTTTCGGTCATCATTCACCTTCTCAGAGTCCAAACACACCTCTAACAATACAACCTGCGCACAATCCTTCCTTTTTTAGCAAACAACTCCCAGCTACACTCAGCGTGAAAAACCAGAATTCACACCCCAAATCATGAAATAAAGCAGAGATACCACCAACTTCAGAGAAATTAAACCCTACTACAGGCGAAGCGAGTATGTCGAAAGGAAGAGTGAGATAAACAAAAATGAAAATCTCTTTGCAAAATACCAAGCAATCGAATAGATCTTGTACAGCTAGAACCTGAATCTAAAGTAACAGAACATGTTACTACTCAACTAAATACATAGACTACGAGAATCAAATAAAAAATATAGGCATATAGATCAAGCCCAAAAATTAGAACTGTAAAAAACTAGGGAATAAATACTGGCGTACAAAAATAAGGCAGAACAACTACAAGAAATACTCAATATTAAGTTGGCCTATTTGGAGAGAATGGTCCTCAGTAAATAGCCAACTGAGGGAAATAAAAGTCTAGAGGAACTACTCAACTACAGCGACCAATTCAGCAAATGAATCACTCCTAATGATGTTTTAGTTTTTCAAATTTTACTCTTTTTGAACTAGAAATCATGGAATTTTTAGTAGCCACTGTCTGATTTATCTGCAACGAATCAAAATCAGTATATTTATAAACCAAAGATCCGCTCTTAGCCTAAAATTATATAACAATAAGCTTAGAGTAAAACTATCCATAAATTCACATTTATCAATATTTGACATTAGTCTGAGGTAACTTCTCGAAATCCATCATCATGGCTATTCTGAGCATATTCCTCTCCTAACAATCAAATTCGCTCTGCAGATAGTCAATAACTAAATCAGTACAAAGTTTGATTCCCAAAAAATCCACTCCCAACACACAAATATTTGCATCATTATGCTATATTACAAAAAGTGTACTTTTCTACACATCTAAGCTATATATTTGTTGTGCACGACAGCGGCTCTCACTCCTTTCTGCTGGTTAAGTACCGAACTCTATTGTATGCCTGCGTGAGCATAACAGATTCCCACATCTAGGTTATGATGATGTTACTTTTGTTATTCTCAAGGACTTCCTCTACGAATTTTTATTAGTTAACCAGCCTAAATCTTCCTTGAGCCTCGAGTTCTGGCACTCTCTTGATCATCTCAGCCCTGAGATGCTCATAGTATTGCGTAACGAGAGCCTCATTGACTTTGAAGAAACTGACGATGATCTGATGACAATTAAACTTCATTTTAATATAAGATCCATTTCTAAGTGTATCGTATGAAAATAGTGATGATAATTATGTTTTACAGATCATTCCTTTTTGGTTCTGGCGGAGATGAATTTTTCTTGACCGCAAGCGTTAATGGTGGTGAAGTAAACACCGTCATCAGCAGCTTTGTTTTACCAAACTTTCATCAACTCATTGAAGACTTCCTCATCTTCAACTGGTAATTTGAGGGTTTCATCGATTGTTCCATCATCCATAATTCTGCTGACAAAGTAATCACCTTCAGAGATATCAGCAATAGCGTACTCCTTCTTGGTGACGTTAGGGACTTGCATGGTAGCTGAGGTGGGAGCAGTATCTTCATACTTCTTGTTGGTGAAGATATCTAATCCGACAATGGTGGCCTTGGCGGATCCATGTTTTCCGGGTTTGGCAGTGGAGTATTAAGTAACCTTGCATGGGAATCCCTTCAACATGCAGTATCCACCCTTCTTGACGCTACCAGCAGCAGTAGGAGTGCAGTCGGATGAACCAGCTTAAACTTTTTGGAAATCTCCTTAATCGTCTGACATTTGTTGAATCAAAAATATTATGTTGGTATTAAATTGAATTCTTTTATTAATACTCATCGTATTTCTTTGACTAACCATCATCTTCAAACATACTTTTTTTACTTAATTCTCCATTACTCACCCAGATTACCCTCCTCAAACGCTTGAACCATCTTTTTGTTCATTATGAGACTGTGAAATTTTAGCAATACAAAATTTACTACCTTAGCAATGTCATTTTGAAGATTTTATTGGTAAATAATGTAGGGCCGGGTAGGAGCAGTTGTTAGAAAGAGTATGGATATACGGATAGATGGTTTTGTGTGAGAGTATGTTTTAGATGGACATGGAATTCAAAACAATCAAGCAGCCAAAACATCAATATTTAAGCAAAATATGCCTTGCACGTTGGGGAAGAACATAATCTATGTCTAAATATGCGATAAAAAGAGATGGTTAAGAAAAGAGCTTGCTATCCATAAATATCAATTTGTTAGTTAAACTTAAATTGCAAATGAAAGAAATGTCAGGAACAAAACTTATCTCGAAATGCTTAAGTGAGATTTGTTCGTACATAAGAAGGTGATGCTAAGGACAATATGGATATCCTTTTTGAAAAAGACAGTTTTTAGTTTAAATATTGTTCAGAAAAGAATAGTTCTCTCCCAATTAATATCTGATCAATCAAGATAAATCTTTGTCAATTGTGATTAT
>Ga0194117_10004592_pt1 | contig 13078 bp, 13 predicted proteins | sample TA2MahsurfametaG_FD_160579 | JGI IMG/M metagenome (GOLD analysis project Ga0194117, IMG submission 160579) | Freshwater microbial communities from Lake Tanganyika, Tanzania - TA2015009 Mahale N1 surface | ecosystem: Environmental > Aquatic > Freshwater > Lake | place: Tanzania: Lake Tanganyika...
AAATGGGAAAAAGAAGATGATAATAAAACTAAGTTACGAAAGGCAATTAAAAGAGTAGCAAATAAAAATATAAGATTACTACCACAATTTCGAGAGAAATATCCTGAATATAAAAATTCGTCTTCAAAAATGTCAGACAAATATGATAAAATGGTTATAGAGGTCATGGGAGGTTTAAATGGTGAACCCTCAGAAAAAGAGGATAAAATAATACATAATATATCTAAATGTGTTGGGATTGATAAACTCCAAAATTGAAATTTTTAAATTTAATATCCTGTACATTTCTCAAATTTAACATTAGGTATAAAGTTAAATTTTATATTAGGGTATTGTTTAATTTTATCGTTTTCTTCCTTACTGTCCATTATGTATATCATTAATCTATAACCGTTACCACTATCGTGCTGAAAATATTCACGTCTAACATTCATTGTTTTAATAAATTTTTGAAAATATGCAGGTAATAAATGAGGTCCTGATACTCTAAATATTTTATCTTTAAAATTAATATCTGATACTTCATTCGGTTTTAAATATAATTTTTTTACAAAATTATATACATTAGTTATATCCTTTTCTACCATATTCTGTATATGATTACGACCTATTGTAGGATTAATAGTTGAATAAAACTTTTCTAGTTCTACTGATACAAAATCGTAATCAATATAATCTAGTTCAATAAGCTGATTAGCAGCTAATATATTATTGTGATATTTTTCTAATCCATTATTTGCAGCTAGGTCAAATAATAAATTATTTAGGGTATCATTAATTATTTTATTATTATTTTTTTTATTTTCTTCTCTTAGCTGTTTTATAATATCATTTTGTTCTGTAATTTTTTTCTCAAATTTTGCAGAAATATCATTTACTGTTTCTTTCATGGTTTTATTTTCTTCTTTGAGTTTTGTGATAATATCATTTTGTTCTGTAATTTTTTTCTCAAATTTTGTAGAAATAATATTATCAAGATATTCTATAAGTTGTTTCTTTTCATTATTTTTAATATCCCATATAGTTTTGTCATATAAATCAAATGGGTTATTAGTATAGTCTAAATCAATTAAATTATCTGTTGTTGTCATTTACACCCTTGAAGATTTAAAACCGCACCCCTAATTATTTTTATATTTTTCTCAAAATAATATAGATGACTAAACATAAGACAGAAGATTATAAAATATCTGCTGTTAAATATTACTTAAATAATGATAAAGGAGATGGATATAAGAAAACTTGTAAAATTTTTGATTGTAAAAAATCCACTTTGCGAGATTGGATTAAAAGATACAAAACTGCTAAAAATCTAACAAGAAGAAACAGAAAACCTATTTCTTACAAAATTACAAAACCACAAGTGAAAACTGCGTTAGATTTATTGAAACAAAACGAACAACTTACTATGAATGAATTAGTTATTGATATGAAAAAGAAATATCCATCATTTGATATAACACCTCAACATTTAGGACAAGTAATAAGAGATAATAACAAAACAAGAAAAAGAACAAGACACGAGCATTTTCCAAAAGAAAGATATAAAAAACCAATTGAGAAACAAACTGAATTAAATAAATTTTATAGTAGGGTTAAACAATTTCCTATAAGTAAAATTATTTGTTTAGATGAAACGAGTGTTGGTTCTGCTTTGAAACCAACTTATAGTAGATGTGAATTAGGAAGAAGATGTGTAATAAAAACATCCAATCAATTTGTGTTTCGTAAATTCACATTATTAGTAGCAATAAGTAATTCAAAATGCGTTGGAAAAGAATTATATGAAAAAGGCGGTATTACAAAAGAAAGATTATTAGAATTTTTAGAAAAAAATGTATTTTCAAAATACAAAGACCATCTTATTATTTTAGACAATGCAGGAAGTCATAATAACGAGTTAATCAAAAAAGCAATCACAAAGAGTGGTAATCATTATTTATTTTGTGTCCCATATACTCCCAAGACGGATGCAATAGAACAATACTTTAACCAAGTAAAAATATATTTGAAAAAGGATAGAAATGTTGAGAATTTTCAAGAGTTAGAAAAAAATGTTGAAAAAGCAATTGATAAAGTGAAACCAAAAAATTACAAAAATTATTTTGAATATGCTTATAATTTGAAAGAAGGGTATGAATTAAAAAGGAAACCATCAACAAGACGAAGAAAATTAAAAATTTATAAATAACATACTTAAAATTTATTTATTATTTTAAGTATATTGTAATGCGTCTTAAAAGTGAATTATATAAAAAAGAACAAGAAGAAATCGTTGATAAAATTATAACCATTTTGGATTTAGAAAATAAAACAGAATATACACTTTATGAATTAGATAAAAATGAAGACATCCAAAAACAAATAATGGAACTTATACCTGAAATAAGAAAGTATTATGCTTTTAATAATATGAAAGCAGTTGGGGATCCAAATAAAAGAAAAAGACCTTGGTTATCAATAATAAAAAATTTATTAAAACAGAGATATAAATTTGAAAGCGTTGATTATAGAATGATTGAAAATGGCGTTGAGATTAGAACGCATAAATATATATTTAATCATCTATAACAATTTTTTTCATACCTCTTGTAATAGCAACATAATAAATATTTTCATCATCAGTTAAATCAATATCATTTGCTAATCTAATATTATCATTTTCCATACCTTTATATGAATGAGTTGTATAAAATTGAATTATGCTATCTTCAAAACAAACCACATTTTTATTTATATTGTTAAGTAATTCTTCAAGTTGATATGATGTTATTGATGTAAGAAATTTAGGCAAGTCATCTTCAAACTTATCATCATCATCGTCAAAATTGTTTCTGTTTTGAAGTTTTTTATGAAGATTTCTAATTTCATTTATTTTTTTATCAAAATTATAAATCCATATATTATTTGTTTTTTCGGCAGTTTGTAGTAAAACTCTCCAACTTCTAAATAAATAAACATACTTGTCATTATTTTCAAATGATGGAACAAAATGTGTTTCATTAATGCTTTTTGAAATCATCCAACAATCATCAAATTTACTTCTAATAATTTCACAAGCAGGATTTCCAACTCTAAATGTTGAGTAAAATTCAATTACTAATGCTTCTTTTGGTAGATAATTGAAAGCATTAATGCAACCTCTAAAATCATAAATAGATTGTTTTGGGTCTCCAACAAATATTTTAGGAATTTTTGTATCATTCAACAACATTTTTAGCATAATCATATCAAAATCTTGTGTCTCGTCAATCATAATTAAATGAAATGTATTATCAATAAAATCCTTAAACCATCTGTTTATATATGCTCGTTTTCTAATTGTTTCAAATGTAATTAATTTATCTTGATTAGATTTATCCCACATTTGTTCCATTAGTGGTTTCTTATCACCTAATTTAGTCAAACAAAATTGTCGTATATCATTGTTATTAGCATCATTACAAAATTGAAGAAATTTTTTACAATAATATTCTCTAACTTTATAAGGTTTTCCTTCTAAAAATGGTATTATTTTGCCGATAAATTGTGGTCTTAAATCAACAATAGTAGGATCATATCCTTTTAGAGATATAAATAACTTATACAATAAGGCATCAAATGTGAATGGTTGAATATTATGAATATTTTGTGATTTTATTTTATCTTTTATTTCTATAATTAAACTTTTATTGAATGCTATATATAAAATTTTCTTATCGTTATGTTTTTTTGCTATATTTAATAATGTAGTAGTTTTTCCACTTCCAGCAACAGATTTTATTGCTAAAATATCATTTTCGTTAAATAAATAATTACAAACATATTTTCTATGTATATCGTCTAATAAATACATTGATTTTTTACATCTTGCGTAAATTATTTTAGAACTTTCACAATCATTTTCTACACAACGAAAATTATTTAATCCTTCAGTAGTTATAATATATTGAAGACAAGTATTATCTAATACATCTTGGAAACTACATACTTCGCCAATCCACACATTTCTTAATTTATTATCAATTTGAATTCTATAACTTTCTCTATCAACTAACCAAATCCACGATTTGAAACTTGTGTATAAGAATACATTATTTTCTACAACTTTAACTGCTTTTTCCCAGTTGTCGTGAGGTATCTCACATACAATTAAATTGCCTATATCTATTTTTTTAATAAATTGTTTTTCAACATTAAATATCCAGTCAATTTCTGTTGTTTTATCTCTACTAATTATATCATCAACCGATATTTTAGAATTTTGAAATTCTATTCCCATATTATGCTCTTTACTATATCCATCAACAATGTGTTTTTTTAAATCTATTTTTCGTAAAATTTCTTTACAATCATTTTTCACAAAGTTTGAAAACATACTATGGAAATCACTTAATTCTTTCTTAACACTTTGATATGTATCATTTTCACAATTAATATGTGTATCTTTTATGTTATTTTGGTGATAAAAATGTTCTGTATAATCCTTGTCTCCATTACGAGATTGTCTAAAATGCAATCGTTTATCACAAGTGTAGCATATAAACTCGCTACTTTTATCAATATTGAATTTATAAATATCTTCTGGTGTAATTAATTTGTCTTGAAATATACAAAAATTCGGCATTTTTTTGTATTATATGTTATAGTATGTTTAAGCAATTATTGTTATTCAATTTTATTAAATATTAATTTTGCGTAAAATGACTTAAAATAAAAATATTAAGGAATATTATAAGGGATGGAAAAAGAAGTAAATCCGCCAACCGACTTTTTCAAAGGAATTAAAACATCCTTGAAAAGTGTCTTGAAACATCCTGACATTAACTTACCTAAGATTACAAATGCGGTTATTAAGTGTAATAAAATTGTTATTCAAACTATGATGTTTATGAAACTTTTTTTATTGCATCATTATGGTAAGCATAATATACTACCAGTTATAAATGATGAATTTATTAACTCTTGTATGAAAATATTGTGTAATGAAAAAGCAAGTGGAAGACCACCTAAAAAAGAAATCAAAGAACTCAAAGATAAATTAACTGCTTTTTACAAAACAGATTTTCAACCACTCATTCAAAATGAAAATTTAGATTATACTCATATGAATACAATTTTGGATTATTTAACTATTGATATTCTTACTATGTATGAGAACAATATTAAGTTTCATTATGTAGAATATATTGAAAGATATGTAAATGTTGTTTGGAAAAAGAAGTTTATTATCAATAAAATAAGAAAGTTGAATATTACACAAAAAGCAAAGGAACAAAGGGTAAGTAATTTATGTAATCAATTACGCAAAATTAAAAACGATTTACTAAATGTAGAAAATGGTAATTATAAATCTCATTCTATGTATCATAAATGGATTAACCAACAAAAACAATTTATTACACCAAATAAATTAACATATAAAAAGAATAATATTGTTTATGACTTAATGTGTAGTCCTATGGATTATTTTCCTTGTATGATTTTTATGATGAAACAAATTGAAAAAGAAGAACAAACTATTTATAATGTATTTCCTATGAGAAGCGAAGTTATACCAAAACACATACGATTAGATACAACTACATTAGTTCATTTACTTATGACAAAGAAACAAGGCAATAAAAGTGATTTTTTAACAAAAGGAAATTTGAAACGCAAAGAAGATAAAATATGGGAATTCTTTTTTAGAACTGAAAGAAACTTTTTCAAGAAGAAATATTATGAATTTCACCATATGATAGAAACAGATGGAGTAAGTTGTTCTTTATTATTGTTGCGTAAAGATTTAGTTGGTAAGAAATTACCAATGATGAAAAAAGGTTTATCAACTGAAACATATATTGATGAACTAAATGATTATTCAACTTTACAAAATAAGAAAATTATAGCAATAGACCCTGGAAAATGCGATTTAATTTATTGTCTTGATAATTCCAATAAAGAAGCAAATACATTTAGATATTCACAAGACCAACGAAGAAAAGAAACAAAGAAAAAGAAGTTTTCAAAAATACAACTGGAATTGAAACAAGAAAAAATAAACGGAAAAACGATTATAGAATGGGAAACTGAAATATCTAAATTCAATCGTAAATCACTTAACATACCAAAATTTAAGGAATACATTAAAAAGAAGAGTGAAATAAATGGAATATTATTTATCTTTTATGAAAAATATATTTTTAGAAAATTACGCTTACAAAGTTATAGAAACACAAAAAGAAGCGAACAAAAAATGTTAAACAATTTCAAACGCATTTTTGGAAATGAAAAAGATGTTGTAGTTTGTTTTGGAGATTACGAACAGAAAAAACAAATGAAATTCAAAGAAGCAACCAAAGGAAAAGGTATGAGAACCTTATTTAGAAAAGCAGGATTTCAAACTTATTTGGTTGATGAATTTAGAACAAGTTGTATGTGTTCCAAATGTGAAATAGGTATTTGTAAAAAAACTATGGTTAGGGAAAACCCAAAACCATATAGAAGCGGTAATGTCTTAATCCACGGACTGATTTGTTGTAAGAACGGATGTGGTTATTGGAATAGAGATGTTAATGGTGCAACAAATATCTACAAGATTGCTTATAATGCGATAAATAATAAAGAAAGACCAAATTATTTATCCAGAAGCAATAATTTATCAACTGGTTTAGACGAACCAGTAAAACCAAAATTTACACGCTCTGCGAAGGGCAAACCTTTTTGATTTTTTATTTCACCGAAAGGTGCGGTTTTAAATCTTCAAGGGTGTAAATATGCCGTTCTTCTATATTCTTTAATTTTTTCTGGATTACTTTCTGTTAATTTTTTAAGTCGTTCGCTACTTTCTTTAATAATTTTTTCTTTATTTTTTTCGTAAAATGCTTTATGGGCTGGAGGATTAGTATAATTTTGTAATTTCTCTTGAAGTTCTTCTACTAATTTTTTTAGACGCTCATTTTCTTCTAAAACCATGTTGATATCCATATTATAATAGTATATAATATTGATTTTAAATTATTTTAATGTAATGCTTTAGCATACATGACTAGGGCTTTTTCTCTCATTTCTTCATAATCTAATATAGGTTTTCCGTATCCAGTATCTTTATAGTTTTCCCATTCTTTAAACCAAGTATGGATTGCTTTTGCAGGGACATCTTTTAATTGAGGTAACCATTTTTTTATATATACCGCATCAGGGTCGTGTTCAGAACTTTGAGACCATGGATTGAATATTTTAAAATATTCTTGTGAACTCGCACCATTTCCAGTAACCCACATCCAATTATTTAAATTATTTGTGATGTTATAGTCTGTTAATTTATTAGCAAAGTATTTTTCACCCTTTTTATAGTTAATTAACATAGTTTTTACTAAAAATGATGAAACGATTAGTCGTCCACGACCGTGTAAATAACCTGTAGTATTTAATTCCGTCATACAACTGTCGACAATCGGAAAGTTTGTTTTGGCTTCACACCAATTCTTAAACCAACTCTCATTATGGTTCCATTTTATGTTATCATATTTTGGTTTTAATGATTGATGTATTATTTGAGGATGATTATATAAAACATTTGCATAAAAACTACCCCAGTATAATTGCCTAATAAATGCAGTATTTGATTTAAAAGCATAGAAAATTTCGCGTATTGATAAATTACCAAAGTTGATATATGAGCTTAAATGACTAGTTGGTTTATCTAAATCATTATGTGTATTTGCATAACGAGATTGGGTTTTAATTGCCGTTCTTAAAACATTCAAAGCATTCTCTCTACCTCCGTGAACCAAAATATCAGGGTTTTCTTTCCCAACAAATTTTTTCATAGCTAACTCAAGTGTTATTTTATTTGGTATATGAGATTCTGAACTTTTAAAATGTAGTTTTTTTGTAATAGGTTTTTCGACTTTCAATTTTCTTGCGCGCTCGTAATAAGGGGTAAACTTGACGTAGCTCTCTCCCGATAGATTTAGCACTTCGCCTGGATTACACAAATAATAATCAAAATCATAACTGACAAAGACTTTCATTCGCTGACACATTTTGACTATTCCATCGTCGCGAATACGAGCATAAGGTGTGATATCTAAATTAAACGCTACAACATTGATATCCCAAGCTTTAATACAATCAGCAATAACCTTTTCATTATCACCGTAAAATGTATGGAGTGCACCTCCTTCCTTCCTAATTTCAGATGCTAAATCTTCTAGTGATTCCACCATAAATTGGACGGCATTATCCGACTTATATTTATTCCCAGAGCCGACTTGTTCAGGAGTAAAAATAAAAATTGTATATATATTGTTACATAATGTAGAGAGAAAGTTTAGCCCATTATTGTCTACAATTCTTAAATCACGTCTAAATATAAATAATCCATTTTCTAACTTAGTGCTCATTTATATATATCCACTTTAAAAAAGTGGAGCAAATATCCAAATATATTAAATTATATCAATGAGCTTCGCTTTATATCCACCAACTTCACCCTAATACCTATAATTTCAAAACCCTTTTAATAAATATTCATTTCTCTAATTTCATATAAATTTTTAAACTAATCGTTAATAAATCTTTTGAAATCCTCTTTTATAGTTTTGGATAATTAAAACTCCGACAAGTCGGTGTGATATCAATAACAAAATAATAGTTAAAAATGTTATTTTAAATTATCGATTGTGTAATAAATTTTATCTAGGACCAATAGCAAAAAATAATATAGAAGCGTCATTATTTCCAATATTACAAGTAAAACGATTGTTGTTAATAGTATTTAGTGTTGCTGGAGAATTACCGCCACCATCACTTTGTCCACTAGTAAGCATTACACAATATGGTTTACCACTAAATGAAATTGGGAAATATATTGTTGCTGTTGCTTGTTTAGGTATTTCAGTTGGGATTCCATTAGCTATATCACTGAATTGTATAAGTAAATTTCCTAAATAAAAATATCTAGCATAATAATTAGTATAAGTAGTAGTAGTACCACCAGATTGGGACGTGACAAGAATATTTATACTGTCGGATCTACTTGATAAAATATCTATATAAGAAGTTGTATTAGAAAAATTTGAAGAAAAATTACTATTATTTGCCATTCTATTTTTATATTTAATTAATATTTTTTTATAATTAAAACCAATAAAGATTTCTTAAAATGCTTAATTTACTTTAACTCACTAATCAGGATCGCTTTATACCCACCAACTTCGTCCTAAAACCTCTAATTTAGACCCCTTTTTATAAATACTCATCTCTCTAATTTCATATAAATTTTCAAACCAATCATTAATAAATTCTTTGCAATTTAATTCATCCAATTGTTCGCTATATTGCTTTTTAACTTTCTCTCTAATTTCTATCATAGTGTCAACTAAATTTTTTAAAGAACCGCTACCTTTGGTTAATAATTGGTCGCAAGCTCTCATGTCAGGTCTTAATCCAGCTTTAAATAGTATTTCAGAACCCCATGCTACACCAATTCCTGAAATTTTGGTCTGATCTAGTATTAATCCAGCCAATTTCTTTTTAGATTTAATCCAGCTATCAACAACTTTATGCAAATCCGCTGCCGAACTTGTTAGCCAATCTGTGCCGAGTTTTTTGGTTTCTTCAATGAAATCATTGAACTCAGTTTGGTCTCCATATATCCAGCCAGAATTGATTTTTATTATACTATTATCGTCTAAGATTTGAACCTTTCCGGTTAGTCCGAAAGACCAATTTATACCTGAGCAAAAATCACTATTAAATACGAATAAATGTTTGCCGTATGATCTAGTTTTTTCACAATGATAATATTTATTGATAGCTTCACTTAATATCCAAACTTCCGGTCCTTCTGGCATTATAAATAATATATAAAAATCTATTTATATTATTACACAATGGAGTATACTTTTGCTCCACTTTTTCTAAAAGTGGAATTACCAATTTGTTAATTGCTTGAGACCTGACCAAAAATCAGTATCATTTTTCTTAGCTTTTTCAGACTGCTGAGCATAATAAAATGCAAGGGCTGCAGACTCTTCATTTTTCTGTTTATCTTGATGGTACAATTGTCGTAAAGCTTCTTCTTTACTTAAAGGTGTAGTATTTGCTGTTTCTCGATGACGTTTATATTCATCAATAGATTTAAATTTTTGAACTTTGTTATAATCTTCTTCGGTAACAGGAATGACAGATTCGGCATAAGCTTGTCTTAAATCTGTATATCCCATGCCACCATCTCCACTAAATAATGATCCAGACGTAAAATTGCTGTTATATTCCATCAAAGCTGAACCACCTGCAGATGAAGAAACAAACGCGTCACCAACACCTTTATATGGAGTTAATGATTGAATTTCCTTCTTTCTTTTTTCAATTTCTCTCCCCATTGTGTCTTTATTAATATTTTGTGGGGTGAAAACAATATCTTCATCAGATTTCAACCAATTACCATAACCATGTTCAACTGGATCTTCTAACCTATGTTTTTCAAATTGCTCGTTAAACCACTTATTAAAATTTTTTGTATCTTTAAGATCTTTTTTCATGTCAAACATTTTATCTAAAACTTGCCCATTTTGTGAATCAAAATATTCATTATTATCTGTATTTTTTTTATTCGTCTTATTTTGAAATTCATATATTTCTCTTAACTTCTGATATGCTTTACCGAAAAACACGAAATATTTATTGTCTAGTCTTGATTTGTCAGGATGAGTTTTTAGTACAATTTTTTTTGCTTCTTTCATAGAATCCTCTGTAAGAATAGCTGAAGTTTTAAAGCCAAATAATTTATATAATTCTTCACGTGAATAGTTTTCTATATTTAAATCGATCGTATCGTAACCACTTTTATTATAATCAACATCAACTCTTTCTACTTCTCTAATCTGGTTTTTAAATGGATCAACCCCTGCAAATGGGTCGCATTTATAATCATTACCAGAACTCTTAATTTTAATACCAGTTTTGGCACAAGTAGTCATCGAAAAATTAGGCTTTTCATTTTTAGACTTCATTAATTATTTATACTATTATTATTTATATTGAATTAATCTAAATAAATAAAAATTATATTAAGATGTATATTGTAAAAATTAAATTATAAAATATATATAAAATGGAAAAGGAAGCTAGTTTTAATTTGGAAGATATATATTATAATATGGATGGACAAACGACAGAACAATCTAATGAAGAACAACATACCAAAAATTTATTACACAATAAATCATCTAAAACGAATATAATTTCATTTTACTGTACATATATTTACAATTATTTTATTAATTGGTTATATCCTTCTCATATAAATAGTTTATATCAATAATATATATATGCCAGTATTAAGACCTGATTTGGTATTTTCATATTGGGTATATTTTTGGTTTATATTGTATGCATTCAAAATAACTAATTATTCTCCAAAATTTATACTTACATTAGGTTTAATTCATAATATTATCATGTTATCCCTAATGTTAATGTATGGAACAAGTAAACGAACAATTTTTTATTTTATTATTATAAATACACTCATTAAAGTCGCACCATTATATTACTTAAGAAATGAACCAATTATGATGAAAGACATAATATTCACTATTTTATTATTTATTATATTTATCATATGGCTACATATTAATCGTCAGAGCTTGTATGGTAATGCTAAACTTATACACGATTCACTTTTATATGGACAAGACAAAACACCATTTATGGCATTAATAAATAAGCTTAAAATTAACTTTAAGAATTTAGAAGTATTATAATAATGGAAATCCAATTGTTAGAAAAATTCAAATATTTACCAGATGAATTAATACACATAATTATTAACTATACTGGTCTAATAGTATATAGACATGGTAAGTATATAAATAGACTAAATAAAAGCGATAAAAGATATAATTTAGTAAATAATATTCCATTACCTATTTTAACTGATAGATATAAAATTTTATTACGACTTGAAAATACTAATTGTAAAGGATATTTTATTACTTATGACAAATGTGAAAATTTGGTTACAGTTAATATAAAATTTTTTTATATAGAGAAGGATGGGTTTGATAAATATTATGATATAAAAAAAAATACAACATACTTATTTGATTCTAGCAACAAATGGCGAAAAATTGTAGATTATTTGATATGAAATAAATAACAAAATGCAATTAATTTATAAAAATATTTTATAATTTACTTTTATAAATGTGTGGTATATTTGGTTTAGTATTATTAAAAAACGAAAATTTATATAAATTAATAATTAATGGTTTAATCCAACTCCAAAATAGAGGTTATGACTCAGCTGGTTTATGTTCTATTGTAAATAATAAATTTGAAGTGAATAAATATGCATCTACAAATGAAATAAGTGCCATAGATAAATTATCTAGTTTGACTCTAGAAACTTTAGATAATATGTATATAGGTTTTGGGCATAATAGATGGGCAACACATGGTGGTAAAACGGATACAAACGCGCATCCACATTTATCAAACTCTGGTAATTTTGCTATTGTCCATAATGGTATTATAGAGAATTTTCATGAATTAAAAAAATATTTAATTAAGCAAGGTTATTCATTTAAATCTCAAACTGATACAGAAGTGATAGTTAATTTGATTGAATATTATTATAAGAAATCATATGACGTATATGATTCAATTAAAAAAACTATCGATTCATTGACTGGAACATACGGTTTGATAATTCAGAGTATACATGAACCAGATATATTATATTGTGTGAGAAACGGGTCACCTCTATTGATTGGTCAAAATGACGATAAAATAATCATAACTTCAGAGCAAAGTGGGTTTTGTGGTATTATGTCTAATTATATAACATTACATAATGATGATATATGTATAATAAAAAGAGAAAATGATACAATACTATCTTTAAATACAAAACGTAATTACAAAAAGAAAAATGTCACTATAATGGAATCTGAACTTACTCCATATCCATTCAATCATTGGACATTGAAAGAAATATATCAGCAGCCAGAAGTAGTATCAAGTTCAATCAATAAAGGTGGTCGAATAAAAAATGATTGTGAAGTAAAATTAGGAGGATTAGAACAACACTCTGATTTATTAAAAA
>Ga0194117_10004599_pt1 | contig 13061 bp, 8 predicted proteins | sample TA2MahsurfametaG_FD_160579 | JGI IMG/M metagenome (GOLD analysis project Ga0194117, IMG submission 160579) | Freshwater microbial communities from Lake Tanganyika, Tanzania - TA2015009 Mahale N1 surface | ecosystem: Environmental > Aquatic > Freshwater > Lake | place: Tanzania: Lake Tanganyika...
TCTATATATTCTGAATATAAATTAATATCAATTCTATTATTTATCTTAATTTTTGATAAATAAGCTAAAATTATTTCAACACTAATTTGTCTATTACCGATAGTTATATTTTCTAATTCATTAATATCTATAGGAAATAAATATGATAAACCATAATCAATAATAAAACTATGTTTTGTTGCTTCATTATATACAATATTTTCTAATCTTAAGTCTCCATGGCACGCAAATCTATTAATATCAATTAAACAAGAAATCACATCTCGTAAAATTCCTGGAATTAATTTAAAATCTTTCTTAAGAATAATTTGATATAAATCAATATTTCCCTTAAATGGAAATATAATATGACCAATATTAACTCCGTGAATTGTTGTTTCTCCTTGTGAAATTGCTTTATATTGACAGTCATCACCTATTTTATTCATAAAACGATTTAATATTTCAGGCTCTTTTACACCTTTGCACATTTAAAACGCCGACTTAACGACAAAAAAATATACAAAAATGTAAAAATTTGGTTATAACACATCGTGAAATGTGTATGAAGTCTTAACTACTGCGACAAAATACTTCTGGTCTTTTAAATAAGCATGTAAATTACACTTGAGATTAAATACACAAAAGCCTGGAAGAAAATAATAAGATATGTTGGCACACTTTGGTGAAGGAAAAATTTGAATAATACTGGTGATAAACCCCAAATGAATGCGATGATTAATGCTAAATAAGTATAATTATTCATAATATTATTTATAATATTTATAATTGTGGTGGGCGGAAATCTGGGAAAGAAGTACGCTGTGATTGAGAAAAATTGGAGGAATACTTTGGAAATCTTCAGGAAAATTTGTCAGGATTCGAGCACCAGGCTGGCGAATGCAAGCAAAAGGGGCTAAAATCTGCGTATAATCCTGCGATTTGAATTGAAGAGATACATATGAACCATCTGCAAATTGCAAATGCGTCGATAAGAAGAATGATTGCAAGGAATGTATGGAGAAGGTTAAGTATTAAACTACCATCTATTTTATATACATTTATATATATTTCTTACATGGAAGTAAATAAGCTTCCATAATTATGGTTTTTTTCGAATAAGTTTAATTCTTGATCATCTAAAGCACCATATGTTTTTACATCACTTGTAGCATTACTTTTAGTATAATCTTTTTGCCAATCTCCTTTGCTTATAAAAATACTAAATTTAGTATCTACCTGTTTCCATCTATTTAATAAAACTTGTAACTGCCTTACTAAATCTTTAAATTCATGTGTTTCAAATAAATCTTCAGGGAATTTATCACTTGTTTTTCCACTAAAGTTACTAAATAATATTTGTGGAGATCTTATATCGTTCGTATTTATAGTCGTATCTTTACTTCTAAAATATACTGTTAAATTACCGACTATATATACGACTGATCGTTTCTCTAAAAACCGTTTAATATTCTTACCACCTTCAAATAAAAATACAATAAAGTTATTACCTTCCCCCCCCCTCATTCCTCCTTTTTTCGCACCTGATTTCCCGCTCAATTTTGCGATCGGTTTGTATTTTATTACACGACCTTTTAACTCGATTGGCTCCTTAAGTTTCTCAATATATCCTTCATAGGGACCGTAAGTCTTCTTTTTTGAACCTTGGGTAATTTCACGAATATGAAATTCCACTTTTTTGCTTTTGTTTGCAGCGCAGAGTTTTGTTACTGCCTTTCTGGCAGCAGAAGATGGAGTTGAAGACACATATAGTCCATGCTCTTTGTTCCCCATAACAACTGTAAAATGGCGTTTTGAATCAGAAGAAGTCTTCTTCGCAGATTTTCCTCCTAATTGTGGCATATAATATTTATAGATTTTTATTTGAGTCAAAATAATGAAATCATTTTGTATGTCAGCTACTTTTAACAAAATCTGCTAAAATCAATTTGTGGTCCTCTTATAATAGTAATAGGCAACCACCGTAAAGCCGATGGATTACATAGTTCTCTAGAAAAAACACCAACACCGATTCGACCACAAACACCAATTGCAAAATTAGTGGATATAATAAATCTATTTATTTGCGCGGATAATTCTGCTCGCGCACCAACATTAGCAACACCAATCTCAAATGATGCACCAGGAATAGGCAAATTAATCCCGAATGATGCCACCCAAGTTCTTCCAACAGCCTTGCTCGCCCCAAGTAAAGATGCCCATGCCCTAAATCCTAAATTTGCCGGAGAGGCACAAGGTAGAATCCACGCGGACGCTCCAATGGAAATATAATTTTGAAGACCTATTGTGCAACTAAGTTCGCCACCTAGCGGAGCATTCCTACATGTGCAAAAATTGGGGAGGCGGAAATTATTGGTGATTGGACCACAAATACTCAGAGCAGTTGGGTTTATTCCAGTGCCAAAATCACGAAATTCTGCCACTTCAAATGCATCTACATTGACTACTGCATCCGTCACTTCACCAGTAGGTGATATACAAGTTGAATTATCAGAGCAAAAAGAATGTGTTGGGCAAGAAAAGCGTGCATCCATGCAACGAACTGCGCTTGGAAGAGGCGAACAAGCGAATACTAGTCCGGCACCAGTAGCATTACTCATACAAGTTTGAGATCTAGCACAAGAAATACCATTCCCACAATTTTCTGGATTGGGGGCAATCATTGGGAGGGTGTCAGAGGCTAAAAAAAACATTGCGAATGTTATAAGAAGATAAGGCTTCATTTATATTATATATAATATAAAATTCTTAAACAATAACTTTTACTATATGTTGATTTGGTGCACTTACAATAGGTAACATATTTTATTATATTCATTGCCCTAATATTGAAACACTATCTTTATGCGATATAACAAATTTACATTTTTTTATTGTATTTTTTATCAGCTTTTGTTTATAAATAATAAAAATAAAGTTTGCAATATCGCGTGATGCCCATTTCAGTTTTTTCTGCAATTTGTCTGCTTCAACTTTATCATCTCCAAAAGCCCCTTTTCTCTTTTGCCCAACTATCGTTGGTCAAAAGCAAAAGGTGCTAACAGATTAAAAACTCTACGAGTTTTTAGTCTTTTTTGTTCAAATAACGAAGTTATTTGAACTAACCCCCAAAACGCTTGCATATTGCCAATATTGGCAATTATTGGGAATTGGTATGTAATAATAATTCCCCGAATAATCGCCACATTATAGCAAAATTATTTAATAAATAATTTTATTCTATCAGTATTTCATCAGTATTTTTGCCAAAATCCGGCAATTTTGGGCTAAAATTTGGCTAAAAGTGGGCGCCTTTTGTTGCCATTTTTGGGAATGACTGGGAATTGGTATGTAATAATAATTCCCCGAATAATCGCCACATTATAGCAAAATTATTTATTAAATTATTTTATTCTATCAGTATTTCATCAGTATTTTTGCCCAAATCCTGCAATTTCGGGGCTGCAATAGCATCGGTTCGAATCAGATTTTGCCGTATTCTGGTAACTGTGGGCTAAGTGTTTTGGTGTAAGCCCATTTCAAAAAGGGGCTGGTGTTTGGGGGTAAGCCCCTTTTTGAAAGGGGCTATTAGAGGCTCTTTAACATCGTCTTATACTTCGTCGTGTAAATTTTCTTAATATCATCCTCTTCCAGCTTGTTCAACCTCAAAAGCAAATCTACATCATCACTTGTCAATTCCAATTTCTTCACAATTGGCATCAAATATTTTCGCATGTCTTCCTCCAAATTCTTCTTATCTAATAATTTGATAATATCACACAAATATTCCGACAAATAGAATGCATCATTATTATTATTCCCGTATTTGTATAAAATCTGGTTAATTACTTTCCGATTGGTAAAATACAGGGACACTTTGTTTAATAGTGTCGTGTATTTCCTCTTCTTGAAATCCGCCTTTGCCCCTTTGTTGCGCCCCAAGATCTCATTATGTTTAAAATTTGTATTTACATTGGTTAATAGCCCAGAATTTATATTTAATTCCCACAATTGTCGCTCAAATATTAAATTCTGTACAACATCATTCATCGCTAAATTCTCGCTGACTTCCGCCAAAAATTCCACCTTATCCTCATTCTTTATTTTCAGCCCAATGTTATACGGGTAATTTTCATGGATCAAAAATGAGAATAAAAACTTGTCAGAATAATACATTTCAATATTATCTTTGACAGATATTTTATCTGTAAAAACTTTCTCTAGATTCTCGCTTATTTTGTCTTCCCCGGATTTATTGGAGAAAGTATCCACAACAAATGCAATATTCTCATCCGTTATCTTTCCCTTCCGTATCAAAAGTAAGTCCTCTAATATATGATTATATTTGCGAATGTCTTGGTCTAATATTTGCAGTAAGTATTCACACTGTTTCTTTGTTAGGCTTATTTTATTAACATCCAGGATTTTATTAAAATAAAATGCGTAATCCTCTGTCTTCAATTTGTCCAATTCTATCCAGCACGATATTTTCTTCAAATCACATATTTTCTTATCCCCGGTCTCCTGACATATCACAATTATTGGATACATAAGCCGAAAATCGGGCTGATTCGTTTTTTTTGTATTAAATAATGTAAGAAAATCAGTGATGATTGATTTATCATTATTATTGAGCAATGTGTCGAAATCATCAATAATGATACAGAGGTCCTCTGTCTTTTTATAAATCATATTCAGAACGTTTTTATTATTGGATATTTGCAAAATGAATTCTTTTATGTCCTTATTTATTTTACTGTCCTGAATATTCAGCATCCGCGACAATAAATTATACTTTTTGCAAATATATTCCGCCAAACTCGTTTTCAGAGAATTCCCCTCCCCAGTTATTAAAATGATTTTTTCATCCATTTTATTTAAATTTTTCTTCTCTTGGAATTCTGTCATCCAGCGATCTATTTTTGCGACATTTTCCCGTGACAAATTTTTAAAGTCTTTATCATTTTCATATATAAATGGATTAATCATTTACATATGATAATCAAATATTTTTTAAACTAGTCCGCAATTTACATAGCCAGGAGACATCTGTTCTGAGCTCACACCTAGCCAAGAAGCCTTCATTTCTGAAGTTGGACCACATTTATTTACAAATTCGCAACGCTCTTTTTCTGCTTCTTTATCCATCTTACCTTCAGAATCCATTTTAGCGTCTTTGAATGATTTTAAACGTGTGCCTGAAGCAGCATCATTATAACATGTATTATTATTCTGTGTTGGAATATTAAATACATTTTCACATAAACTATATCCAGCTTTTGCTGGATCTGCACCTTTATATACCCAATAATCTGGGCATTTTGATCCAACTTCTCGCATATAGTTCAATGGTGGCATTCTTACACTATTTCCCTTCAATCCTGATCTTGCTCTATTGCTTTTTACAATATAAACAATTAATAGTAAAAATAATATACCAAAAAATGCTAAAACAACTCCTAATATAACGGTGGAATAATTCATCTAATTTATTATGATAAATTATTTTTTCTAGAATGTAGTAGTTACACTTCGCAATGTTCTTGTTCCAGCAGATGACAGATTTTCTGGCAGAGGTAGAGGATTAGGTAATTTTTGGACGTTGTCTAAATATCCTAAATATTGCTCTACTTCGGACATTACATTTGGAACACAATAATCCAATACTAGTTTATTTAAATATGTTATTTGCTGTTTGAAATTCTGATTTTGATTCAGACTAAATTGAAGAAAAATTGCCCTCATTATTATTTCCAATTCTATGGCGGACTGTTCTCCTATAATGTGCTTCTTTCCACTTTGAATCCAAACTGTGTATCGTAATTCTGCTTGTATGCGATTCATATTTTCTTTGCTGAAAAATAGCATACCCAGTGGGCTGGGTGTTTGAATATGCTGGAGTGCCTCATATTTAAAGTTGTCTTTTTTATCATTATTATTATCAAATAAAGGTATTGTACTATATTCTTTTTTTGTAATATCAATAACTCTACCATTTTGAAAAGGATTATAATATTGTTTTCCTAAATCATTCGTTTGTGCAAAGGGAGATTGCAATTCTATACTAAAATCTTTCATATAATTAATTATATGAAATAAAAAAAAAGAAATATTTATTTCATATAATTCCAATACATAAATTCTTGTTATAAAAATTTCAGTATAAAAGAGGGGGGAACTTAGCTTCCCCCGCCATTGTATCTATTCACAGGTATTGATCCCATTGTATTAACAAATCCAGTACGGGTATTAATGTTTGTTTCTTTTAGAATTTCTATCTTTTCTACAATCATTAATGTAAAATTATGATTTCGCGTTAATTCAATAATTTTTCCTTCATAATCAATTAATTGAACAAATATATTATCTAAATTTACTAATGATCCATCATAAAATATAACCTCATTCTGCATTACATTATCCACAGAACAAGAACCAGGTGATGTCGATAATTTAATTTTTGCAAAAATATTTTCAACATCTTTTGTTAATCTTTGAAATGTACTAGCAGCCGTTGATGTTTCTGGATCACATTTTCCATCTATATTTGGTTCATTACACATACCAGTTTCATAAAAATTATTATTTGAGCATATTTCTAAACCAAAACCAGTTACATTTTGATTTTTATAAATATATGAATCTCTTGTTCCATTTGCAAAGCCTGAAGTAGGTTTTATTTGTTGAATTTGAGTTCCACCTGTATTTATCATACTACCATTATTCATAATTTTTAAAAACATGTAATTTTCAAAATAAAAACTATAAGTTCCATCTCCATTTTTACAAATAGGTAATTTAAAATTTAAACTCTCACCACCAGTATATGTTATGGAAAATAATGGATTTTGAGGTGGCATCAATCCTTTTTTACAATCTAAATATTTCGTAGCTTCTGCAAATGCAATACTTATTGTAGTTAATGATTGAATATATGAATTTAATTCATAAAAACCATTTGTTTGATAGCCTCTTGCAAATAATACTGTTCCAATTGTACTTTGATTATTTAATGTATTAAAAAAACCGAGTATATTAACTAATAATCTAGATGAACAATCTATATTTTTTAATAAGCTATTAAATATTGAATTAAATCTGTCATCAACAATTCTACATATAGGTTGTGTATTATCGAATTGGCATCTACAACAATTACCTGGAGGTTCTGGACATTCTGGTGCCAATACATCGCAATTATAATTCTTACATACAATTGGTAAAATATTATAAATATTATTATTATTTTCTATTAAAAATTGATTTAGAGGATTTTCAATACCATTTATTAATAAATATGGCGCTTCCCTTCCAATTCTTGCATCACATAATAATTTACAAGAATCGTCATAAGTTATTTTTTCCGAGTTTGATAAAATAATTGGCTCATTAATATCAAAATTTCTTTTTTCAAAATATTGATTATATAAATAGAATCGAAGTAAATTTGGTATTGGATTCCCAGTATCTGGATCTTTTACAATCGTATAATAACTATAATAAAATTTAAGATTATTTATATTTGCCTCACAATCACCTAACGTGTTATATGAATTGTAATAACAAAGTTGAATAAAAGGTAAGTATCCAATATTAATATTATATTCTTTCACACCTCCCAAAGATGGAAGCCCTGTTATATGAATTGGATATATTTCATTATTTGCTAAATCTAAATATTCTTGACTACTTACAAGAGGGTCTTCAGTTTTAATTTGTAAATCAAAATAATTTTTTCCATAATAACTCTTTACATATTCAACTTTTAATTTTTCATATCTCAATAAAAAACTTACTATTGAATTTTCAGGATTTATACTTACATCTACTAATTGAGGACGATTATATAGACTTTTTGTTGTTGTATCACCATCTGCAAAAATATAAGGATCTCTAATAAATGTATGACTATTAAAAAATTGTAAATAATTCCATCTATTTTCTATTTCTTTTTCTAATTCAATTGTTGTATAATTACCTTCTGGAATCTGAAATGAAAACAGATTTTTATATATATTATTTCGAATTTTTGCTTGTGCTGCTTCACAATCTGGCTGTGAATCTCCTAATAATAAAAAATTTGTTAAAAAAGTTAATATAGTTATATTATTTATAATTGTCCAAGGACTAATTGAAACTGGTAATTTTTCAATCATATCCCAGGGAATTGTAAAAAAAACAATTTGATTATTTGAGTTATTTATTGGATAATTTTGTTCCGGAAAAAAATAATCCACTAATTTAATACATTCTATATTTTGGTATTTCCTTCCTAAAAACATATTGTAATTATTGGGATATGGATATAAACTTACATCTCTCATACGACTATCAATATTGATATATGAGGTTTTGTATCTATAATAACTTGATTCTCCAATATCTCTTGCAAAATCAGAAAGAACTGGTTTTTCATTACCAAAATTACCCCTATTCCATCCATAACCTCGCAAGTGAGCCTGGGTTAGTGGATTATCTTTTTGAAATGTTCTTTCTAAATTATCGCGAACATTATTTACTGATTCATTTTTAAGCGTTCGATATGGGATAAAATTGTTGGCATTGTTATTTAATTGTTGATCTGTTAAAATATCTGTATTTACAAATTGGTTTGTGTATAATAGGTCTTCTGCATTCATATTACTTCTTATAATATATATATTTTTAAATGTTTCGATTCATAATAAAAAATTGATGGTAAAAAAAGGTAAAATATAAAGATATTACGAAAATGGTTTCATTTTGGATATTTATTGCTTGGTTCAAAGTGACCAAGTGGATTTTTGACCTGGAGCATCTCCAGACTTTGGTGGAAGTCATATCTCTTCTGAAGTTTTTAGCACATTCCAAGACGGGTATCGATGAATTTTTGAAGCTTGCGAATCAAGTTCTTGAACGTGGTTCGCACTTTTCGAAGTGGGAGGTGTATCAACTGCGAACTCTCTTGCGAGAAATTTCAGAGGATCCCAAAATTTGCAAATTACTCCGAAGTAATGAGCCAGTCATCGGTGGTGGGACATTTTTCGAAGCGTGGTCGTCTGCAAAAATGTTTGCATTTGTCAATCACGTACAATCTTACAAGAAGCATCCAAATAAAAGGGTTTATCACTTCAAGTTTGATTTTTATCAAATGGACATGGGGATGACTGCAGATGATGTTCGTCATCATGGTAGGAATTGTGGTGCGATCAACCGCCAAAATATACATGATATGTATGTTCGTGGTGAAGTGAACTACAGTGAGAAAGCGATTGCAGATGCTAAAAGTACTGCATTAGAGACTCCAAGGGGAACTCCTAGAAGGACTTCAATGGTAACTCCAAGGGAGACTCCAATGGTAACTCCAAGGGAACTTTCAAGGAAACCTCCAATGGAATCTCCAAGGGAAACTCCAAGGGAATATCGCTCTCAAACTCCAAGATCTTCTAGACTGAATCCTTCTGCCGCGCCAAAAGATGTCTATTTTTTCATCCAGACCTTTTTGTCTGAGCATCTTCTCAATTTTTTGCTCTCAGCTCATAGCATTACTGGCTTGGAAAAGTCTGGACCAATCTGGCTCTTGTATTCTCATTTGCATGGATATGTCAGGGAGCCGTATGGCGTTGGTAATGTCATCTACAGACCGAACTTGCAAGCAACATTTCTTAGTACTCTTGCTGGGTCTGAAATTGTGAGGTGCGCTTGCACCGTTCATTTTTCGAATGAATATTCCGATCGTAGTTTGGAGATACTCCGGCTTCAATCAAAAGAGCAGCAAGAACGCTTTTTTAGCATCCTCAAAACCATGGTTTTGAGGATTGCGGAGTGGTATTCTGATCAGAAGAATGATGATGTCTTACTTTATGACTGCCCAGAAGGTGGTTTTTGGAGTCAAAATCCATTAACTCTGAAAATGAGTCGCTTGAAGCCTCCGAAGCGTTCCCAATCCGGACCATATACAATTGGTGAGATTGTTCAATCTGCTTAATCCAATTTGGTTTATGAATTATAAAAAAAATTCCGATTTATTTACCATCTTTTTACAGTTCATTATTAGCTAAACTAAAACTAAATATCTACATCAAATTGGAATGAGTTACTCATGTAAATATTATAATCATAAAAATCTTAAATTTCTAAGCGGACTTTGTAGTTCGCTTCTTCGGCTTCGACATAGAAGAAGAAGTGCTAGCGGCATCACCCTTCACACTGGTATAATCACCTAAGTGTTTCTTATAGGTGCGCTCCAATTCGTCCAAATCTGCGTTCCACAAGTCATAAATCGACTGTTTCTTCAAATTTTCAAATAATACTTTACGTTCGTCCAATTGTTTCATCAATTCTTCCAAACGCTTCTGAGTCATACTGCGAATCGGCATACTCGTCAAATAATCATAGCTTGGATTCTCATTTTCCGCCTTCGGGTCAAATTCCAATTTTCCTTTCGTGAATTTTGGATAGCCTAAGGTTTCCAATTCAGCCTCCAAAGCCTCTTCATCCTTGCCCTTCAAAATGATCTCGTCATTCAATATCGCAAGTATGAACCGCACCCTAGCCGAAAATAATTCCAATTCTCGATTCAACCGGTTCTCCAAATACGTTTTTCGCTTCACATAATACTTCTTCCGAATTTCATAGAATTCCTCCATAATCATCGCAGGGCTATCATATTTCTTTATCTGTCCATGTTCATTGAACAAATGCATATTCGTCGTATTGGTATTCCCTGAATCAATCAGTTTCATATCCTTCTCGAATGTTCCTTTATTCAACATCGTCGCCAATTCCGTCTTGTCAAAGTGTAAAATAAATTTCACAGTTGATTCCGTATATTGACTCTCATATTTTAGTAATATTTGCTGTTTCTTTTTCTTACCATCTTTCGCGTCCTTGTCGGAATTCATCAAATCCTCCAAGTGTTCCTTGTATTTATCAGTCCATACTCCAATTGGCAGCTCATATATCTCAACGCGGCTCGTATCAATCACTCGATACAGCCCCTTCGAAACATACTTGTCGCCAACCTTTTCAATTTTTCCAATAAATCCGCGGAACCATGGCACCATCTCAATCATCGTTTCATCTCGCATCTTCCGACGCAAGTTTGCAATGATATCCAGGGGATTGTAAGATGGGATCGAAGTAGAAAATCCAGTGCCGATTCCTTTGCACCCATTCACCAAAATATTCGGTATGACGGGTACATAGAATTCAGGCTCAATTTGTTCGCCATCATCATCCATATAGTCTAACAATGGGCTGTCCGATGGGTGAAATATCATTTCACAAAATTCGGTCATTTTCGTAAAAATATACCTTGGGCTTGCATGGTCTTCACCACCCGCAAGCCTGCTCCCAAAATTACCTTCGGGCTCCAAATAATTCATATTGTTCGAACCCACGTAATCCTGTGCCATCCCAATAATGCATTCATTCAGGGAATGCTCGCCATGGTGGTATGCACTCTTCTCCGCCACATAGGCTGCAAATTGCGCAACCTTAATGGACTTCTTCAAATTCCTCAAGAGGGCACCATAAAGCACCTTCCTCTGAGACGGCTTGTAACCATCCACAATACAAGGAACACTCCTCTCACAGTCGTATTTACTAAAATGGATTAGATCCTTGTTAATAAAATCCTCAATGGGGATATCCTTTTGTGTTTGCTCAATGATGCAGTCTCGGTCATAATTTCCAAGCCATTCTTTGCGGTCATCCGCTTTGCTCTTGTTGAAAGCCAAATTCACCGAAATATCCACGGCGTTGTCCTCATTCCATAAATAGCGGATCTCACTTTTGTCCAAATCCTTGAAATATTCTTTGGCTTCAGTAGAGGTGGAAGTGCCCAATCCTTTGTAATACTTTATTTCGTATCCCGCAGAATCCGGGGACACCTTCCATGCTTCATATTCCGTCAAGGTGTAAAAAACACGGATATCATCCCTCTTCCTCGCCTTCACAATAGGTGTCATCATTGATTTGATAAAACCATCCTGTTTCAGCAGACTAGGCCAGAAATTGTGAAATAGGTTGATCAATAAGCCTTTGATATGGGAGCCATCAACATCTGCGTCCGTCAATATCATAATACTGCCGTAGCGCAAATCTCCAGTAGTCTCATATTCTTTGCCCTGTTGCAAGCCCAGAATAATCTTAAGATTCTTTATCTCTTCGTTCTTGCTCACTTTTTCGTCAGCGGCTTCCCTAACATTCAACAGTTTTCCTCGAAGAGGGAATACACCGTAACGGTCGCGCCCAATAACGCTCAATCCAGCAATGGCGAACGCCTTGGCTGAATCTCCCTCCGTCAATATAAGAGTACATTGAGAAGATTGCGGCGTTCCCGCCCAATTGGCGTCATCCAATTTCGGAATTCCACGAATATGATTCGTTTTCTTACCATCGGTCTTCGTCAAAATTTTGGAGTCCTTGAACTCACTGAGTTTGATTGCCTTATCGACAATGTCTAATTTGGCGATTTTCTCAATAAATTTGTCGGACACCGTGAATTTGCTGCCAAATTTGGCAGCCGGAGTCGTAAGATACTCCTTCGTCTGGGAATCAAAAGAAGGATCCTCAATTGTCGTCTTGGCGAATATCCACATATTATCGCGAATAACGCTCGGCTTCAATTGAATCTTTTTCTTTCCTTTGCCCTCAACATATTTCGCCAGTTTGGTGCTAATTGTAGTCGCCAGGGCTTCCACATGTTTCCCACCCTTCCAGGTGTATATGCCATTGACAAAAGAGACCTGCTCCATTTTGTCATCATGGCTGTCGCAAACAATCACTTCCCAGCGTTCGCCCATTTCTTCATGAACCCTTTTGGTCTCCGATTTTGCGCCAATGTATAAATCAACATAGCTCTCAAATTCCTTCAACTCTATTTTTTGGTCATTCAAATATACGCTCACACTTTTGTCAGTAATCGCCGCCATATCATACACACGCTTGATCAATAATCCTTCAATATCATCATCCAAACCATCCATGTGAAAACGCGGATAATCGGGGTAAAATGTAATCTTCGTAAATGATTTTTTCGTGTATTTTTCCACAATTGGGACGGTTTTTTCCAACATATTATTGGAGAATTCCTGGCG
>Ga0194117_10004606_pt1 | contig 13053 bp, 4 predicted proteins | sample TA2MahsurfametaG_FD_160579 | JGI IMG/M metagenome (GOLD analysis project Ga0194117, IMG submission 160579) | Freshwater microbial communities from Lake Tanganyika, Tanzania - TA2015009 Mahale N1 surface | ecosystem: Environmental > Aquatic > Freshwater > Lake | place: Tanzania: Lake Tanganyika...
TAGTCTAGACCTGTATTTATTTTGCAACTTATATGCACAATCGAGCAGACTACAGAATCAGAAATTCCAAAAAAACTGAAGATGATCTCGATCTAGATTTTTAGGAACATCTTAAAATATCACCACATATCAACCGTCCCAAAAGGTAAAGTAGCGCCGGACTCACACGCAAACATAATGAATCACAACAAAATAGCAGACTTAAATAAAGTCGCATGGGCAGTGGATTCGGAAGCAATCTAGGAAGTCGAGTTGGCAGAGTTTTAAGGATGAGCAAATCTTCCAAAGATCAAAATATAGTGACTGACATCTAGTTCAATAATGTGAGATGGATAAGCATTGTATCCGCTTACGATTCTAAGCGTTTAAGGCACGTCACTGTATCCAAGCAATCGTGTTAAAATTTTCTTAAGAAGTACGGCAATGGAATTAAAAATGATCCAGCTGCGATGGCATATCTTAGAGATATAAAAAAGCATTTCAGAAGTTGGCTCACTAAAATAAACGAAGCTTTTGTTGTTGTTTTGGATCAATTTTTATCAAATGGTGAGAAATCTCCTCTAGTATCTTTGTAAAAAGTAGGACCTATCCTTTAGTAGATCAGGTCAGACACAGCAATGATGTAATAGAAATTAACATCTTGTCTCAAAATTTATTAAAACAGTGATTTTAGAAAACTAGCCTAAAAATTCAAAGGTTTTTTCAAATTTTCAACTAGTTTGGAAGAACTAATCGCTATCATATTCTAAAAGAAATAAAAAATAGATGATCTCTTCTATGAATTAGAAAATGATAAAAATGTGGACAAGATGGTCTAAAAAATAAAAAAAGAGGGTATGAAGTAGACTCATAAACTAGTGTACAGTGACAGCAAGTATAGTCCAAATCTTTGTGATAGAATTATGTAAAAAGTGAGTTGTGCAATCAACGATATGGCAACTAGAAGCCTCGATCTTTTTCATAGACTACAAGGTGCCAAGTAACTTATAAATCGCATTAAAAAAATTCTGAATGATGCCAATAAACGTCTATTTATTAAATAGATTCGAAAATTCAGCTAGATCTTTCATGAGGTTCTTTAGGAAACAAATAAATTTGAAGAGTTTGTGGATAGATTCGACTCTGATAATGATTTTGTCACAGCTTAACTCAAAGAGAAAATCCATTTGTGTAAAGATGATTTACTCCAAAAGAAGAAGGCAGTTGCTTAGATGCAAGCCATATTTGTAGGTACTGTGATATCAGAAACAATTGCCATTTTACAAAACAATCACTCATTAAACAATTCAATTAATTAACAAGTCACATAATATCAAGAATACAATCATCTTCTTGAAGCGATTGCAGATGCTATGCTTGATCAAACCAAAAAAGCCATAACTGAAGGTTTAGTTAAACAAAACCGTATTTCTTTTGCCAGAATAGAAGAAGATTTATAAAAAGTTAGGCGTAGTTTTAGAAAAAATGAGTAAGGACTTGTGATTGATACAGAGAACGGACAAGTAGCAACAATGGAGTGCTCAAAATTAACTAAAGATTATAAAGATAAGGTGAAAAATTTAATAAAAAAGCACGAAGATGCATTGAAAAATTTGAATGCGAAAGGGAAAGATACAAAACTGCCAACTTATGATAAGGATCCTGAACTTGTATTTTTAGCTAAATTAAGTAATATAAGTGAGATAGTTAACAGTCGATAAAGACATAATAAATTAATACAACAGAGAGGATTTTTATAATGCAAAGAAGGCATCGGGATTTCTGCTACTTAAATCGAGCAAGCATACTCTATCTTAGAGGATTTGTAGCAATCTAAGGGTAAAATAATGGAAATAAATAAATAAAATCCTTTAAAAAGGTTAATAAAAAATGTGAGAACTTAAAATGGGCTTTATCAATAGTGCAGTTATTTATTATCGATTTTCAAATTGACTGCAGAGGCAACATAAAAAAACTTGATACAAATCCTATCAAGAATAAGTTAAGTGCTGGCTAAAAAGAAGAACTAACTCTAGAAAGAAAACTTTTACAAACAATCAAAAGCTTATCGTTTTATTGTAGAAAGACTTTATTGCTTAGCTTTGGTCAAAGGTTTGAAGAAAAATATCATTAAATAACTAGATGACCCAAAATTAATGATATTCCCTCAAAATGAATTTGAGCTAAAACAGATGGAAAATTAATCTAAATATAGAAATCTGATACTAAACAGTTTAGGTGAATAGAGCTAGCTCGCTAAAAATAAAATCAAAAGATCATTGTAGATATCAAAGGATTTCATATCTGCACGAAAATTAATTGACAGATTGAAAGCTAATTAACACGGACAATTCGTTGCTTTAATATCAGAGTTGTCAACATTTTCATATCAAATATTTAAAGTTTGTTTTTTGAGTGAGAAATCAAGTGGTATCAGTACTGAAGCTCGTCGATTTGCACTCTAGTTAGCAAAGTGTTTAAAAAGTAAAGCAAACAACATAGACATGCTTGAAAGATAAATAGATATTGAATATAATTAAGCTTTACTTAAAGTGCGTACTTAGATCATTTATTACAAAAATCTAAACTAGAATTCGATTGCAGCTTGTTAAAAAGTAACCAAAGATCAAGATTGCGATCCTCTACATATTTTGTCGCAGATTACTTTTATCCTATCGGAATATATACACTAAACCAAACAAAAAGTATATCTCGCTTTAAATGAATTTAAACAACCTATCTGGGTAGGTCCTCCTCTGCAGTCCAAAGACGGAATAGCCCAGGAAATAAATCTCAAAGGATATCCACGAGGAACATTTGTTGATTCCTATACTCATGAACCAGCTAAGGCATATGATGTGAAAAATAAACCAACAGTTTCTACTAAAAAGATAGAAAAATAGGAAAATATTGTGAAAGAATTACAAAATAGCCCAGGAAAAATCATTCTGAAACAAAAATCGCACCCTAGAGATGCGATGGATGAATAAATCTAAGCCGTGGAATCAGATAAAGAAATGATTGAAGAAATTGGCGAAGATGTCCATTAAGTATAAGATATGGGATAGTAAATCAATGCAGTTCAAGATGATATGGTGGAGTAAATTGGAGATGATATGGGTGAAGAAATTAAATAACCTTAGATGGAATAAAATCTTGGCTAAGAAATAGATTAGTATTAAGTTGAAATTCAAAAACCTAAAATGATGGTTGTTAACAACAAAGAATAACAATAGAAAAAATAAAATAAACCATAAACTTCGAAATAAGATTAGTCACTTTCAACTGTGTATGAAGTTATCCCATTTTTCAAAGAACTATAACAAATAAGAGAACTCTTCTAAAAGATAAACAATTCAGAAAGATTATTTTGGAAAGAATATGTTGATTTCCATTAGATTGAAGATTTCTATCACAGATAATAAAGTCTTAAAGATAGGAACAATTTTACAAAATCACTCTAAAACAGTTACTCTATGTTTTTGGGGAATAAATTTGGACCCAAGTTAGGAGAAATAGTTAAGAATCTAGACAAAATTAAGCCTATAAAAGGATTGATTCTTTCTTTAGGCTAGAAAAATTGGCAACAATTATTTAAAATATTAGAAATAGTGTAAAGAAACTACAGCATCCTAATTAGTAATAAAGCCTAGATTTTACACATCTTTACTTATAATGGAGATAATCTGGAGTTCAGAAAGCAAGTCTGTAAAAAATGTGTATAAAACTTCATATAATATAAACTCAAAACTTAGTTTTTCGTTCCTTAAACCTTTAATCTTTAAGGATACATAGCTAATTGCTTCAAAGTTTAGACTGAATAACTCATAAACTCAGATGGAGTTTCATTCCATTATGTTGTAAGGTACACTGCAAAAGGAGCTGAATCATTGCCTACAAATGATATCAACTAAAAACTCAAAAGCTTGAAGAATATTGAAGCTAAATTTACCAAAGATTTGTTAACTGGCATCAATATGGGATACACATCTTTGCAATTTTGGATCAAAGCTCTTTAAAGTAATAATTAAGATTGCTATAAGCCAGATACTTCTATTCTTGATGGATATACAAAATAGTTGAGTCGATTGGATAAAAAATAATGGATATGCCATTATTTGACTGATTTCTGTCAATTAATGTCAGCACTCAAAGCCAAAATCAAGTCTCATAAGAACACAATTGAAAACTTGCTGTTTAAAATTGATAGTAGTAACGTTTTACAATGCCTAATGTAAATCTCAGAACTATATAAATTAATACCACAAAAGAAACTTTACTATGTTGATAAATCAGAAAAGTTTCTACTTTATAGCTCTCGCTCACAAACTGAAGGAATTCTCAATGAGACTTAGCTTGTTGTCCTTATTCAAGGATTATTCGAGACAAAGTTAAAGAATGATGGATAAAATACTATTCAGAAATAGTAGATCATTTCCTATCTGTAAAAGTCATTTAGGTAAAAAAAATTGTAACATAAAAATGAAAAACAAATGATGTAAATGCTATCTATTTTGAAGATAGAGCATTACTATATACGCGAACCATAGTTTTTGTTTAAAAACACTCTATAAACACTCGTTTTTAGTTGTCTCAAAAATCTATAAGTCACGAAGTCATCTTAGTTGTCATATGAAGAGCTATTTAATGATGTATTCCAACAAAAATCTTCTGCATTCTCACATGAATTGGTAATAAAATAGAAAATAAATAAGTAAATATTGTCAAAGAAAGAAATCTAGAAAAGTAGAGAATAATTAAAAACACTTAGTAATCTAGTATCTAATGAAAAATCAGCTTTTAGGTCCAACATTAAGAAAATGGTATTCAATCAACTATTTGTTGATATAATGCGTGCAAAACTAAGATAAAATGAGCTGTTTGTGTCATTTCTAAATTACAAGAAAAAAATAGAAGATAGTAAATCGACAGTTGAAAATACCCTCAAAAACAAATAAAAAACTATCCTCATTTATGTAAACACGTTCAAAACAAATGTTGAGGAATTATAAAAAATGATTGCAGATTAGATGACACAAATCAATGATCTCTCGCAAAAATTACAAAAATCCTCTAACTCACAGGAAGTACTAAAATAAACTGATCATATTTTCAAATCTTTGATTAAGTGGGCAAAGTAAACTAATTTAGTCAACGAATTCACAAGTTACTCTGTATCTCAAGATTAAAAACCATTTATTTTTAACCTTTAGCTTAGTACTTTCAAGAGCTAAGACAGAGTCAAGTAATTTTTGACTGATACTTTGAGGAATAATTGGCTTAAAGATGGTAAATGGACAGGTATTTGGGATTATACTTATGAAAAGTATATACAGAAATACACTAAAATCTAAAAACTTTCAATTAGCCATACCGATATAGTATATAATTTGTAGAGTTCAGTCAAAGATATTGTTTCAGATATCCGTTTAGATCTCGCAGATAAAGAGGATGTTATTGAGTTCACCAAAATCGCAAATAAACAAAGATTCTCTAAAACAGCTTTTAAAAATGATAACTTAACAAAGAGCCACAGTAAAATTGTGGCGAGGCTCAATTTCAAAAAGAGATTAACCTAGTTGAAATAAATCATTCTTAATAATGAATTTGCAGGCTTAAGCAGTACAACTGCTTTTAACAAATTTAGTGCATGTCTGAAGGAAGAACTTGATATTGACTAAAAAAAGTTAACATAAATAATTAGTTTAACTAAAGCTGTCAATAAAATGGATTTAAATCTTAATGAATTACTCCAATGGTACAAAATTCTCGGCCATGATTAGCTCAAGAACAACTATTTTGAATTGAAATCATCCAACAATACTTTGATAAGTCTACTTCCTGTACTCAAAATAGAAAAAGATATGGCTAAAAATAAAGAAGTTATATAAAGACTTCTCTCTGAAATAGATATACATTCAAAATACACTATAAAACTTTAAAAAGGAGTGCAAGTTATTTATCTATAGCCTTAGGTCATTCATTGCAGTATCCATGATAAGTAAGGCTTTCTAAATGATAAAACAGTTATACAAGATTTCGAGCCTGAAGTTGCAGAAGGATAGATGATCATTTTTGTTATCGAACAAATTAATGATGATAAAATAACTTTATGGAGTTCAACCATAATAACAACAGCTGAAGTTGTTGTTGAGATTAATTAAAGTAACATTAAAGCTGATCTTTCCTGTGGAATTTGGAGGATATCCAAAGACGATTATGAAAACATCAGGAATATGAAAATGTCATCAAAGTTGGAAGAAAATACAGCTATCAGAAAAAAACTCAGAGGCTTAGCTTCGCCATAGCAAAGAATAAGATAGATAAAATTAGGAGAAAAGGTGAACTTTTTAGAAGTGGGATAATGGCTGAAGAACTAAATAAAAAAATTTAGAACAAAAAGATAGTAAAAATAGAGGGCGGAATATTAAAGACTAAGACAAATCGAGATGCTACGCAAAGAATCCTAAGCATTCATCTCTTCCATTTATGAAGAATTGTAGAAATAAAATATACCAGTCTATAACCTTAGTTTGAAAGAGATAGAAGAGAAGAAAGCCGAACTCGAGTAAAAAGAAAACGACAAAATAACAGGATACTTCAAAGCTACTTCAATGAAAACATTGAAAATAATCGAAAAACTATAAGAGACTAAGTCAAGATAGTAAATAACAAGACTAAATTCTTTAACTAAAACATATATGAAAGCTTTGGATGAAAAACTCGTTCAAAATTATGTGATTGAATCGGGTATTATACTGAAAGCTAAAGAATAGTTCTAAAAAATAGTTGAGAATAGATAAATAGAAAAGATGAAGAATTAGGAGGCAAGGAAAGCGAAAAGATAAAGTAAAATTCAGAGGCTCTAACGCATCAAAAAATTACAAGAAGCTTTAAAAGTTAAATAGCCTTCCACAGCTCTATAACCATATTATACTTAAAATAATAATACAAATACAGCTAATGTCTCTTCCCCATAACTTGATAAAAATCCTGTTAATGTTCCCTCAGGATAACTTCATGCAAATACTTTGAATGCTTCTTCTTCTACTCTCCAAGAAGTAGAGAAAAAACAATAGGAGGCATAGTAAAAACCATAAGAGACATAAAAAAAACTCTAATAATTAAAATAGGCAGAGATGGAAAGCGTTTCCTAACAATCTTAAGTAAAAAATTATAATAACTTTGACATAATTGAGTTAATAATGGAGATGCCGAAATAAACTAACAAAAAAACTGAAGACTTTTTGATTGAGTGGCTAGAATATCAAGAACCTAAAGATGTAGATTATTATCGTTGTTTACTGAACGAGTTTAGTAAACTTCCTGAAGCGGATAACATATCGTTGACTGAGTTGAAATGATATGGGTAGATTATAAATAATCTTAATCCTAAATAAAATTACAACACCCTTTATATTTTTACATTTTTATCTACTAATGTATGAACAGTTTCCAATCATTTTTTCTCTTAACTTCCTCAAAACCTCCTAAACTATAAAACTATCCCAGATATCCCTTTATTTTTATCTTCTGGAACCATACTTTGTAATTTTCTATTTTTGATTCGAGCGGCAAATCGGTTGGAGTAATTATTAAATCTATAATCATTCATTGAGTATGATTACTTCTCTCTTCCTATCTATCCCTCGTAAACACTTTCTAATGCAGCTGGTACCTCCTATGATCAGATGAGTGAACCTATTAACTTTGTCTAAGATTATATCGGAGTTTCCAACTGGACAATGAGACCTCCTAGGGTGATCTATACTACAGATCTAAAAAATCGACATAATTTTACTTCCTAACGGATTTCTATCGACTCAGTCAACCAACCAAATCTCTAGGAGAGGTGGAAATACTTTGTGATAACCAAAGGCGACGGCAAACGTTATTACTGCACATCTCAAATCTATTACGAGAGGGGAGTGCTGAAATTCAAGTAAAATAACTTATCCACCCCTCGTGAAGTTTATCGAGAATTCTGGCTTCCCAAATGTCTCATTCTCCTGAGCGAACTGCCTTACTATAAAATTCAAGTGAATTTGCTGAAAATATATAAGGAATTAAGGAGACAAGAACCCATCATATCTCATTCAATTAATGAAAACTTGTATCGTATTTATACGTAGCTTGTCGATTAAGGAAGATAGAACTAGTGGGAGACCCTATAAATCAAAGAAATCCAGCACAGCAGGAAGATCGCGCTATCCATTTAGTTTACTTTCAATTATTACATCACAATGTGTAATGAACATCGGATGGGATAGGCGCTTTTCATTTAGAAAAAAACTAATAGAGAAGTATTACATGCATATAAATTGTTCCCGAATTCGTTTTATGAAATGTACTACTTTTTTCATTTGCCGTTTTCTTCCTACTCCTTAAGACTCATCCTCTCTGCAATTCTACAGTAAAAACAAATCATTTTCGTCTCTAATAATGCCAACCTTACAACTCTAGTCATCTAAACTCTGATGAAAATGATCATGCCATTTAAATGGTGTTACATGTATGTACCCAATTTGCCCACTCATCTTATCGAACCTGCCCAATAAAGTTTTATGCCTTATATTGCTGGCATGTCCAAGAAAAATCTCTTGTTAATTGATACTACCTAGAGAGTAGTGGTGGACATTGAATAAGATAAAGTAACGTATAATGGTGATTTGATACTGTTCCACTCAAATTTGACCTAATATTTACTGTATCAAAACAGCGACAGCAAAAACTACCTCGAGTGGTAGAAATAAATCAGAATAAAATCACTTATGTTCATACATTCCATCATCCAAGACTGTGTTTAGCTATAAATGTCAAAAACTCAACGCTCTATCAGAACTTCTTTGGTAAGTTTAGGAGGAGATAATTATAGTAATGGACGGTCCACTCAAAGATTACCATCTTTTAGTAATTTACATGAATAAAAACATTTGCAATTTATATCTGAACTTGTCGATAACAGCATGATGTACAAAAATTTCAAGGAGGATACATCAAGAGCACTCTGTGAGTAAACCTACAGATTGATCAACCTGAATCCATAACAAAGAAGAATTTATCTTAATGGAAAGTTTAACATAGTCTCAACTTAAGCCCAATATCCCAACCGTTATGACAACTAAAAAAAGTATATCAAATACTACGATAAATTCAACAGCAACCGTCGCAAATTTAGAATCAATAGATACTCTCTTAATTTATAAGGTTCAAAGCTCATAAACTCAGTGAGGGCACCAGGTTCGCAATCGATGATAGCTTCGCAATTTATTTAGAGTAGAGTACTTACTCAGAGTAACATTTTTAACTGATTTTACAGATTGTCTGTCATAATATATACACTATCACAAAAAAAAAATTTATTACTATCCTCTACTATTTATTTTCTTATTGTTCAACCATAAATTCTAAGGGATCCTCACAATATTACGCGTTCTTTAGTGCAATATACTTTCACATTTTTTCTTGATTATCATATTCTATCGAGTCTTCATTCTTTTTATCGAGTTCTTCTGAAATTATGTTAAACGACGAGAAGGCTCTATGTTTTTCTGGTTTTGATAAAGATTGTCTTCGAAATATTGGATATTTATGGTATTAACCAAGGATTTGTTTGTGAACTATTATTTTTACAATTTCTAGGGGTTATTTTTAATTTTATTTTATCTTCTCTAGCTCCTCTTGAGACTTAAACTGGATCTACTGCTTGATCTATTAAAACTTCTTTAAAAAATACGCTGAGAACAGGGAAATCTATGCTTTAAATTTTTTATTTACTAAGTCTTCTTTTTGTAGTCTTAAATGATGAATTTTTGGTGTTCTTCAAAAAAATCAGGTAATTTTCGAATTAATTGGGTCTATGTTAAGAGGAACTTTTTAAACGATTCAGGACTGTTATGTCTCGAAGATGATTTTGGTTGAGTATAGAAGCGTATAACCGTATTTTGTTTACATGAATACATTGAAACGTTTATTATGAGCAGTCTAAATTATCTTTGAAAGATGATTTGTACAAAAATCGATTTTAGACTTCATATTTAACAAACAAAAGTTACTGTCTAAACAAAAAAACAATGATAATTGAAATAAATCACAGAAAAATTCATTTTTTATCTTCATCGTCATTCCACTCTTTTTATTCATCACAATATTATTAATCTTCCTCGAAGATATCTCCCATTTTGGAATCAACTTTATCATCATTCTTGTAAAGCTACTGCATTTTCGCTCCTTAGTCTGCTTCATCAAAAACTAAAGTGAATTTATTATCTTAAAATGGATTATCACCTAAATAGTATTTCTTCTGAGAAGGCCATTCCACTGGTGGAGGAAATAATGGGTCTAAACACAATCTATATCAAAAATAATTTACTTAAATAGGTTTTCAATAAGAGGAGTTATTATTTTGGTTAAAAGTGGACAAGAAGTCTCGAGACATGGATTTGTATTAACTTCAATTAGATAAACATTTAGAGATTAGTCTAACATAAAATCAAGCCCAAACAGCTAAAAATTATGTTATTTCCTTTCAGGATCTAAAAGAGAATATGTAGCTTTAATACTATCAGTAGCCAGTTCTTTCATTTTAGGAAGAATTTGAGTATTAAAATTTACATCAAGTCCCAGCGAGTTAGTAAGATACTTTTGAAACTCACTATATGAAACTTTGTTCCCCTTTTCAAATTTACCATAGTCATGACCATTTTTTTGTACTGCATCGTTTGTAAGGTGTGTAAATAGGTCTTTCGTATTTTTGATATTATACTCACTTGATGTTGTGCGTATGTAGCCCTAAGCATACCAATAACCTTTCATTTTTCCATTTACACAAATTATAGCCATATAGTGCCGTATGTCAAACTTTCGTTTTTGATAAAGCAGAGGTCTCTAGATATATTTTTGTAAAATGAATGTTCTGGAAGTTCCATTTGAATTACGTTACTTTGCTTTTAATCTTGCCTTAATTTAATCTAAAGTTGAGCAGACAGTAATTCCTCTACCTCGATTAGTAAACTAACCTGGTTTTACAATCCAGATGTTTCGGAATTATTTATCCGTTTTCTTTTTTTCATTCTGAGCCTGGAATTCATCTAAAAATCTTTAGAATTCTGGGTCAGTGAGACCTTCAGTAACATGGAAAGTCAAAGGTATCTTTGTGAAAGGATCTATTCCTAGCAGTTGATAGTACTTTCTCAATGAATAAAAAAGTGCTTTTTTGTTTCCTAGAAAGTAGTTACACTCGAAATGATTCTGAACTTTGATCTTCAGAGAGGATTAAATAGCTCTTGTCTTTTTATTTTTAAGGAGGCAACCAGCTCTTTTAATCAAAGCGCTTTCAAATCCCTTCTCTTCGTGCTTTGCATTTTTCTAAAAATAACGCTACCATAATCTTAAGTCTTCACCTTTCATTAAAGACCTCGAACTAAATTCACTCTATATATTTTTTGAACTTTCTTAATGTAAAGAAAGCTTTTCTTTAATTTTTTCCTTGGGCTTGAATTTGTTGTGACTCTGTCCTTTGAAAAAATCTGAAATTTTAAGTTGTGTCCAGATAAAATTAGTATCTTCCGTAATTTTTTCATTCAACTGCCACCAAAATCTTCTTCTTAAAATACCCTTTATGATAGCTGAGTTATTACCAAATCCAACAAAAAATTTAAGGGGCTTTTAGTTTTCCTCTCGAGTGCAGACATACAAATCATTTGTGTAATTAACTCTAAACAAGAAATCTTTGTAAAATTCGAATTTGTTTTTGAGTTGAACTTCATTAGATTTACTGGAAGGTTAGTTAAGACCAAAAACAAAAAACTACTTTCTATTTGAACACTTCCTACTCATAATATCTTGCTCTATCTTTTTCAGAGTTGCAGGAGGAATCATATTATCTATGTATCTTTATGACTATTAGTTTAATTCCTACAATCTTGATTCACATTTTGAACGAGAAAGAAAAGGAGAACTCGACTTAAACCTCACAAGCATTTCTGGAGAATCTCGTGTCGAATGCTCTTTTTTGTTTGATTTTTATTCAGCAATATTATTTGATTTTTATTTTTAAGTTTAAAACCAGTCCATAACCTATCTTTTTAACATGGGTCTAACTTTTTTTATACTAAGGTAATATTTATCTAGGTATTTTTTCCATTAGTTTTCGACATCTTAGGCATTTTTATGACTTAATCTTCTGTTATGGCTCATCTTGGACATCTTTGTAAACTCCTCAAAAGTTTTGGCGTTTGTAAGATGAAGAAGTCTTTTGAAATCTTTACGATTTTCTTCAGCATAGTCACTTTCATATCCCTACTTTATTTTTTATTAGATTCTTTTTTTACTTTTGGAATTTTACCTTTGAAACTAAACTTTTAATATAGCTGCAGCTGCTCTTTTTCTCATAGAAAGTCGATAACTCTCTTCCTGATATCGTCGTTCCATAGGTAAGCATTAATACTAACTCAATTCCTAATTGCGACTGCCTGGAGAATTGAGCCTATCAAAATGTTGACTATCTCTAAATACAAAATTGGAGAAGTCATCCCTCGTTTTGCGTAGTTTGGAGATTTTATGTTAGTTGCGCATGAGTTCATAATCAGAGCGATCTACTGGTCGGATTGATTTGGAAGCTAGTTAATAAGGTGAATACTGAGCATGATAGGAGTAAACGAGATTCTTTTCCTTATTTTTGTGTTTTGACTCATAATTTAGATATAATTTTATTAAATAATTACCTATGATTGTCTATAAATTACTTATGATTGTTTATCTAAATAAAAGTAAACTAAAGTTTGCTTGAAACAGTCAAATCCTAAATGATAATATTGGCTATTAACTCAATTTAATTCTAAACTAAATATAAAATAAAACATACTGCTTTTTTAACTAACTCTCTTGTATTTAAATACTAAATATGACATAGTTTTTGTAGAATAAATATCAGAAGAGTATAACTATTTTTTATAAATAAGAGATTTTAATTCTACTTCTCATTTAATATTAATCATTATCAAATGTCTGCTTATAGGCTTAAAGTTTAGTATATTAATTTAAAAAGATTTTTATTTTTATTTATACTTTTTT
>Ga0194117_10004609_pt1 | contig 13049 bp, 11 predicted proteins | sample TA2MahsurfametaG_FD_160579 | JGI IMG/M metagenome (GOLD analysis project Ga0194117, IMG submission 160579) | Freshwater microbial communities from Lake Tanganyika, Tanzania - TA2015009 Mahale N1 surface | ecosystem: Environmental > Aquatic > Freshwater > Lake | place: Tanzania: Lake Tanganyika...
AAACTGGACTAATATTTGTATTTTTATTATCAAGTTTTTTATTCAATTATTATAGAAAGCTTTTGTTGATTGTAGTTTTGGTAGTAGTTTTGGGTTAAGGTGCATTTATTTTTTCCTCGCATATTTGGGTTATAGGCATATCGTTGACTACAAGTGGTTTAGGTATGATAATCGGCGCTTGATTATTTTGTATTTTGGGTTTGATTGTTCCCTTTTGTTCGAACATCTCTTTTAGATTTCTTACATTCATTTTAAATCTATCTTATATAAATTTTTTTATTAGAATGTGATGTTCTTAAAATAATTGATGAATATTTGTTGTAACTTTCGTAAATTTGTAGTAGGCTATTAGATTTTAAGACTTGACTGTTTACTCTTTGTGGAATAAATAAAAAGACATACAAGTTTCAAAATAAATTACTTTCAAACGGTTTCTTTTGTAAACACATATTTAACTAAAATTTATAACTTTCTCTTTTGAAGGACTCTTCTTCTGAAAGTAAGAATAAGGTTTATAAATAATTATACGTGCTTTTTGATAAATTGCAATTATTTAAATCATATTTAGCTTTTTTTAAATCTGCAATCGGCTATAAGCTGAATTTAATTAGATAACATTGATAATCAATACAATGGCACTCAGAATCGGAGCGATCTTACTTGCCTCTTGCCAACTCATCTCAGGTGCAGTCATCAGTCTAGACAACATCAATAATGTCCATCTCAATCCTATAAGATCTATTGAAGAACACTCATAACACAGAAACTAAGCTAATTCTCATGCGCTTCCCGTAGTTGGAAATTTGAAATAGACATCTCCTAGATAAGATTCTCGCAGATAACATGACTCAGCTAAGATTATTGTGAGACATTAAGCAAGCAGTGAATACCATTCACCCCAACCTTCAGTAGTTGTCTCCAACTATGTAATCGGTCAAAATGCAGTTAAACCACATCATGTAGAAGTCAAAAGTAATCACATCGATGTCAACAAAAACCCAGTTATATTCAATAATTTAAGATATATTGACTATAACTAAGAAGATGGACATGCCGCCAAAACTCCAATAACTGTCGTGACAGTCCCTGAAATTTAAACTGCTAAAACAACTTTACACAAAGTTGGCCCCAATGAAGTGATAAATCAATCAAATATCCCTTCAGTTAAAGATCAAAAGAACGCAAAAGCTGTTTAACTTCTTTATAACTATAAGGATTATAGTTCCACAAGTTTCTATCCTCTTGCTGATGTTCCTGAGTTTAAAAAAACTCCCATTCCCAATATTGTCCAAAGTGAACTCGTCAAACCAGGAAAACTCTAGAAAGTCGTTGCAGCTCAACTGGCAGTCGGATAAAGAAACGAAAATGCCCCCATTGTCATCAACCAATTCCTCATAACCGAAACAATAGGTCTAGGTCATTGATTTGCATCATCCATTTATTGGGATTCTTCATCACATATGAATTCATTACTAAATCTTAATAATTTCAGTTAATAAAGTTAACACACTAAAGTTATATATATTTTTATGAGTTTACTACAAGATTCATAGATCGAAAACTCAGTGTACCTCTGCTCTTTCCAATGCACAATACGTCAGGCAAATATATCAATGAAATTCCCATGCTCGTACTTTGTTGAGTGGTCGACTTCAAGCAGAAAAGCCATTGCAACTTCAAATAAACATCTACCTCAGCAGCAGTTAGTACATTTTGATTAAAAAATCATCCTCCAAACTTAGATGGTTTACAATAACAAAAGTAGCTAGTATTCGAAAAAGGAAACTTTGGTCTAGTTGTATCTAGTTAGCAAAAGTCGACCCGACCAGAATAAACTTGTAGGTAGGGTGTCAATAGATCTCGCCAAAGTGATAAATTTCTAGATGTACGCTTAACCTACATAATTTACTCTTAACTTTTGTTCAGTCTAGGGCAGTCTTACAATGCAATTTCATATTTTAGATCAGAAACTAACTACGATGAAAATGCATGAACTTGATAAATCATCATTCATTGATTTCATCTCCCAGATTGCACTGAAAAATCCTAAAAGTAATAGTAGTATAAAAAGTAAAGAAAATGTTGTGAAAAAGGGGGAAAGTTCTCTCATAAGTAAGGATTTTGAACAATTGAAAATAAAAATGGCGCAGAGAAATGATGTTACAGATTTATAACAAAATATGGCGAGTAATCGTCTAAACGGATCTAATGTAAAAACAAGTAGTAAGAAAACTATCTAAAAAGTAGAGAATAATATTTAGACTAAAAAAATAAATTTTTAGAGCCAAAAAATCGCATAAAAAAATATTTAAGAAAAACGTATCGCATAATTACCCAATCCAAAACCTATTTAAAATGAGGGAGAAATAAAATCTAAAACTTCTCTTTCATCTAAAAAAATATTAAAAACTTAAAGTAATATAGTTGAACATTAAGAAATAGGAATTTTTTATTAGTAAACTCGTTCCATATTGCCTTTAAAAACTTCTTAATTTAAAACTTTGAAGGAGTCTATTGTGGAGGTAAGAGATGACAAATAAAAAGCACTTGAGCTATAAAAAAAATTAAGAGATAACGAGATAAATGTACAAGAGGAAATCATTGATGTGGTTCATGAAGCTCAGTAGATATAGTCTCTGAAATAATAAAGAAACATTCTTTAAAAGCAAGTATTCGAGTTGTAACAAAAATAGAAAAATGCTTATCAACAAATTTAATATCTAAATCTATAGATCAGTACAAAAAATAATATCATAAAATAGCTATCTTCAGAGCTAAACTAGAGAGAGCAAAGATGTGAGGAGTTAATGCAAATGGTTTCGTCTCTTAATCAATAAAAAAATCATAAAGAAAGTCAAGAATCAGGAACATCTGAAAAAGAACTCCTTTATCTTCAACAGATAGTACATAAATTCTAAAAGCAAGTGTAATAATTGAATGTTTAATTATACGAAGCTTAGAAAAATGGGGTAAAAAATTAACAAAAGTTCATTGGCTTGGAGCATCAAATTCAAGCACTATAGCTCTAAAACGCTTAGCTCAAAGATTAACTTAGGAAAGATCTACAAATAAGATAAAAACTTGAGTCAAAACTAATAGAATAAGAAGATATCGTGAAGTAACAAACAAATAATTACAAAGAAATCCAAATAAAATTGATATAGACATAGAAAAAATATCAAAAAGTAAAGGATTAGTTTGAAAACAATCAAAAAAAACATCACTTTGAAATCGACTAGTTTTCTTTGAAAATTTAATCGTTAAAATATGATTTGGAAAGAGCCAAACAACTTAACATGGAATATCAAAGTCAGAACTAAAAAAATTTACAATTATGCAACCAAAAATAGTCATAAATTTTAGATCTAAATATTTTGGTTGAAGAGTACAAAAACAAAGAAGCAACCACATCAAAGCTAGTGCAAGTTATTTAGAACTCATAGAAAATAATTGAGTTATAGGATTAAAATAAAAGAATATCCGAAGAAGTTGAGTTCTTAAAACAAAGTCTGGAAATGCTTTAGAGATAAACCAACTAAGAAATATAGATATTGAAGAATTAAAAAAATAAGTACCAAATTTAACTACAAAAAATCAAATCCTAACACTAAGATAGACAAACATACGAGACTTAAAGACAAGTTAGAACAGAATAAATACTTTCTAACGCAAGCGAAAAAATCAATTCTTATAAATAGGAACTTTTGAACCTCGCAAACGAACTGGCCATTCAGAAACAATACAACTAATAAATCATATTTTAGATTAAAAGCTTATAAAACTAAAAGAATAGTCTTATTTAACAAGCATAAAAATACTAGGCACAAATTGTTTAGCTTCATCAGGAACTCAGAGCAGTAAGTTCGCCCAAAAACAATAAAATCAGTATTAACAAACAGTAAAATGTTCAAGAAAAGATAGATGAATACGAAATGAGGATTTCTAAACTGAATGCTAATTTAGAAGAGCAAATTAATAACAACAATTAGCTCTTGCAAACTATCGTAAATTACATGTAGAAATAAGCCAAAATGAAGGAAACTTTGATTTTTTTAGAAGAAGAATCAAAAGAAATATTTGTATTGTTTCAGGAAAAGGAACATAATGAAGAGACCTACCAAAAAATGATAGAGGATCTTCAAAAATAAATACAAAGGCTAAGCACAAATTTTTACTAAATACATAGCTAGGAGTTATCTCCCAAGAAAAATCTATAAAGAACGCCTTCTTTGACTAAACTCAAATAAAAATTGCAAAATAATAGTGAAGAGTTAACCCAAAAGAACCGAAAACTCTAACAGCTGAATGAATAACTGAATGAGTAGCTATTCAAACTGAAAATTATGTACAACAATGTAAAGGAATAGAGTGAGAATCAAATAAAAAAATTAAACCAGCAAATAATAGAGGTGCAAGTATACTCCAAAAAAGAAACTACAAATTAAAAGTATAATTAAATGGAGAAGTCTTTGAAAGCAAAAGATTTGGAATTGCAAATACATAAGTCCAAACTCAAACAGGCAGAAGAGTCCAAAATAAAATTAGAGAAGTAGTTAGAGGAGGCCAAGAAACGTATGTAGACATTAGAAGAGTAGAAATTTGACATCTAATCATCTCTCAATGAAAGACATATCAAAATTTTATAATTAAACTAGGAAATATTTGTTCTAAAAAATGCAGTAGAAATGGCAAGATACTAACCTTTTCAGACAGTTCCCAAACAAAATTAGTAACTCCTAACTTTACTGTCTATAATTAAGTAAAAACTCACAAACAAAAACATCCAATCAGATTGGTAATAAATGATCCAAAACATTCTTTAGAAAAGTCTATGTGGATAGGACACATCCAAGCTCATCAGAATCGAATAGAAAAGCAGACTTTTATCAAAATAGCTACAGAAACTAAAAGCACATATTTTGAAGAGTGCTCTAAAGAACCAACAGTAAAAACTATCATTTATGAATCTAATTAAAACATGTGAATCAATAGTTGTGTAGATAATAGCTGCAGCTGAGTCACTGAGCTTAAACCAAAGTTCCTTTCTCTGAAGTAATATACTTGATTTGATTTGACAATGTATTAATAACTAACTTATAATCTATACTAATATCAACAATGAAGGAATTTATCACTAAGGACAAGTTGAAAGATAAGTTTAGCCATAAAAAAACCAAAAACATCAAACCAGAACCAGTTGAGAAGAAGGAAGAAGCAGAAAAACCCAAGCATAGACCCTCCAAGAAAGAGAGAATTGAAGCCAAACGCAAAGTTAGAGTCTAAAAATTGAGAGAAAACAAAAAGTAACTTGATCAAAATCTCGCTGCAGCTCAAACTTCAACCAAGTCAGTGGGAAGATTCGATCGCAAGGCACACGCTGAATAGACCGAACACAAAGTCAAAAGAAGAAAATAATACTCAAACTTCACCTCACTTGATGAATAACTCAACAGAAATAAAGAAATTTTTGCTCTGGTACGACAAAGCGGACTTAAGAAGTTGCAGCATCCCATTTGAAATCATAACTTATCTATTGTAATTTTATACGTTCAGATGCTAAAACTAAAGAACTTTTACTTTTAATTGGAGCTATAATAATATGAAATCTTTTTTGAAAGAACTTAACAACCAAGAACGGACATTCTACCAAAAAATTTATCTAGTAACAGGAATCAGCCATGATCCTAAAACCCTTAGCGATAAATAACTTGATAAAACTGCTCAAGAACTCACAAATCAATAGACTTTTGATCTTTGCAGGTTCAGCAAAAGAGAAGTTTACTCTGACTCAGTAAAAAATGTGATACAATCATTTAGAGAAAATGGAACAGGAAATACTTGTCTACATGTAGCTGGTTAGTACGGAAACATGTCAATGCTAAACTACATCCTCAATAATAAAGTTATAGATTGTAATTTGCGCAACACATACGGAGATACTACTCTGATGCACACTCTCCGAAATTCCAAGTCAAACAGCTTTTAAAAATCAGTTCTCCTTCTTTCAAGTACATTTGTTACTATTTTAGAGTTTTCAGATTTGAATCTTGTCGATGCCAAGGAGAGGAGACCCGATGAAATAACTTTGGCAAGCTACTCAAAATCAAGAGCAAGAATAATGTAAATTCTACGTTAGTAATACATCGCAAGAAGTAAGCAATGATTTTGTATTTAATATTCAACAAGCTGACCGAATATCCTCCCTAACCACATAGAGTTACAAAGAATGAGAATAGTTGATAGAAGTATTGGTAACATATAACAAATATTAATTTTAATTTTAGTCACTTTATATTTAATCGTTAATTACTTTAAAATTCATAATGGACGATCGCAACCTTCCTAAAGGTATCCCACTTACCACTCAGAATAAACCATCATCGAAGAGAGAACCAAAACAGGGACTGTCATCAACAAATACATTAAAGGCAGATACCTAGGCAAAGTAAATATTCACATATCCAGGGGGGATTTGCCAAGTGTTATGAAATTATACACACGTCGACAGGCAGGAAATACGCAGCCAAAATAATAGAAAAAGCTACACTTACCAGATCCAAAGCCAAATAAAAAGTAACATCCACTCTATGCAGTTAGCTACAGAAATATAAATCCATAAATCTGTGAAATCGTAGTTTGTTGTCAAATACTAAAAGTACTTTGAAGATTCAATTAACGTCTACATCATTCTAGAACTTTGCACCAACCAGACTATGAATGAACTCATCAAGAGAAGAAAAAGAATCACTTAAATCGAAACTCGATACTACCTAAGACAAATTTCACTCGCTATAAAAGATTTTCAAAATCAGATGATCATACACAGAGATCTCAAACTTGGAAATCTTCTTTTGACTTAGAATCTAGAAATTAGGATTAGTGATTTCGGACTTGCTGCTAAATTGAGCCATATTGGTTAAAGAAGGAAAACCATGTGTGGTACTCCTAACTATATTGCTCCTTAAATCCTCGAAAGTACTTTGAAAATAACCTAGATAATAGTAATATGGGACATTCTTATTAAGTAGACATTTGGAGTTTAGGAGTTATTGCATATGCTTGTTTATTTGGTCGCCCTCCTTTTGAAACTAATGATGTCAAAACTACTTATAGTAAGATCAAACAATGTAATTATTCTTTTCCTGACCATATCACTATTTCAAATGTCACTAAAAATTTCATCTCGAAGATGCTCCAAAAAGATCCTAGACATAGATCCACTATTGATGAAATTTTGAATGATTAATTTTTTAGTCTATCCATACCTGAAGCACTACCTACTACTCTTCTAGCTTGTCCTCCTAATAAAATGTTTCTAGACAAGTATCAAGTTGTTGGTCAACCTGAACTCAAACATAGATAGAGTACATAATCTCAACTTACCCAAAAGACATAAAGATGTTTGGAAAAAGGTTAATCTGTTCGTACACTTGTTAGAACCAACAGTATTGAACCTCTGAATAAAAATAACTATCTCAACAGAGCTGCTTCCACTGCTGCAATGACAAGAGGACGTCTTTTATCGTCTAAAAACTAGATCCCTAAATCTACAGTACCAGTGACTCAAGTTCAAGCACCTCCGTATGTCTGGATAGCTTACTACGAATAAAATCCTAAATTTGGCGTTTCATATCTTCTAAACTCGAATGCTGTGGGTATGAGATACAACGACTCTACAACTTTGATAGCCAACAATGGATTTTCAAAGATGAAATATATTGACTTTTTTGGTAAATCCTAGTAGGAAAAATAGCCCAACATGTTTTAAGTGACCTCAGTACCTGACGATCTGACTAAGAAATTCAAAATAATTTCTTACTATCAGAAAGAACTCAAAAATAAGAAAGAAACTTATGAGAGTGGTCTAAACAATGACCAACTCATCCAAAGAGAGAAGCATCGATTCAAATAAACTACATAAACGGCTATGGCTGTGTGGGTGACCAAATATTGCAAAACCAAAAAAGCTAACTTCTTCTGGTTTAACAACAAAGATTACCAAGTCATTTTCCAAGATTTCACAGAACTACTTTTCTCAAAATAGAATTTAACCTATGTCAACAAACTAGGAGACAGGATCTACTTTACGAGAAGTAACATTGAGACTCAGATTGAATAAATCAGAAAAAGAGTCAAATACGCAGAAATGGTTGTCAAAGATCTAAAATAGACTATCAAGAACAATAAGTAGAGCAAATAGAATAAGCCCTAGTAAGTACAACCTCAAACTATGATACGTTCATCATCTGTCCTTAAAATGTAAAAACCCCAGGCGCCTCAACTGATGAGAGGTAGTGCATCGACTAGTCGTCTGCCTGCCAATCAAAAAGTGTTAAAGTATTGATATTTCAAAATTAATTTTTGCAGTATTGCAATTAAATGAATATCCAACATGATAAAAGAATTAATTATCAATCATTTTGACTTCTACGGCTTATCTTACCCACCTACTTTCTTCGACTACCCTCCATCGAAAATTGGGAAAAACTTGAACTGTTGCTTATCACGTCGTCTTACTATTCTTTATTTTACTCACTTCTGTATTGTTAGTTTGATCTTTCATTTTGATAGTGTCGTTTGCTACTTCCACTTTGGTTTTAATGTTTTAATCCTCTTAAACTGGCCTCAAGTTTACTAATTACTTCTTTTTGTGACAACTCAAATTCTTTTTTAGAAGAAGGCTTGTTACTGTTTTTACTACTGCTCTGCTTGAAACCTGAATGCGGATCTTTTTCATAGGTATTGGATTAAGAATGAGGTCTTTATAGTCTGGCTTCATATTCCTTTGCTGCCTCTTCGTGCATGCTACTTTATTCCATCTAGTTCTCATCACTATACTAATATTTTTTGTATCCTTGCTGAAATTACTGTTCTCGCTTGGTTTGAGTATATCTTATCCTATCTTTATCAATCAAAGATTTTATTTTGCTCGTAGCCTTGCTATAATCTGATACTGTCCTATCTCTCCTCAGCTTGTCGAGACTTTATCCTCTTTCTTCTTTGATTTTTTCAAATTCTTACTTGTTAATCTATTCTTGGTAAATATGCTTTCTATAAGATTATGATTTTCTTTTGAGCTTGGCTGGTTTTTCAGCCAATATTTAGACTGGAAAAGTCAAGGCTTATTTGGCACCAGTGTCATCTAGATTTCTTCGAACTATCAGTGATTTATTTTTAGCAAAGGGATTTGTTGACTCACTATTACTATAGTTGAGAATACCCGCTTGGTATCCATCTCTGACTGGTTTTTATTCATTCTTCTTTTCAAAAGTAACAAATTACCCAAAAGCCTTCTTTGAATGATTTTTACTATTATTTTCTGGCTACGCTTGTATCATTTTTTGTTTGCTATTCTGGCAACATTTATAATAGTTATAAGATCGATGCCTGACCATATTATTGAGCTCTTCAATATTTTCTTTTATGATGTCAAGTTATCTCCTCATGCTAGATTAATCCACCACATTCTAGGTGCAGATATAGTTTTGGGTGGTTTGCAGACCCAAGCGAATCAAATGTTTGACAGCCTATAAGTGTTGGTTTTTGGGGATACGAGACAGAAATGGGCTGAGTTCAGGAATTTAACTGATAATTTTTTACATTTTTATATTTAAATCAAATTATAACTTTACTATCTTATTCTTGCCCATTCTTACTTACAATCACGATTCCTCAAGAAATGATATGATAAAGAATTCTAAGGCTTTTTATAAATTTTTTCTCTTATTTTGCCCGCCATCAAACATCCTAGAATTAATCCAAATTTATTATCAAAGCCTTGCATATATGACAATCAATATAAATTACTAACAAATCCAAGCAAATGTTTGGCCCAGCATCTACTTTCCTAGGACCTACTGCTCCAATCTCACATCCTATAGTATCTCCACCTGAATCACAAAAACTGATTGATGCCATCAGAGATCAAACTGCAGGCACTCCTCCCCACATGGTCTATGTAATCGACATAGTTTCAGTGCGCTTTGGAGGCTACTTTACTAATTAAATAAAAGCTGAACTCTAAAGATTCAGATTTTTACAGATGCTTACTTTAAATGACTGTGGAATTGTCTCACTCCATAATTTCCCTCACTTGCCTTCATTGATCAGACTCGATATGGTGTTTAATAATATACCAGGCGAACATTTACAGTTCCTATCAGGACTGAGACATCTACAAACCTTGATGCTTGGAGCAAACAGAATTGATAAAATCTAGCATCTTCATCCTTTACGCGGCATCAGAAATCTTCTGCAGTTAGATCTCTTGAATAATGAAGTTGTGAAACTACCAGGGTATAGAGCAGAAGTTTTTACTTTGTTTCCTTCTCTCAGTATTTTAGATGTTTTGGACAAAATTGGAAAAGATGCTTATAATAATGCCACCATGGTTGAAGCTGTGTCCAGAATACCAGATAACCTCTTTGATAAAAGTCCACCTCCCCCTCCTGCTCCCATCCACGTTCCAATTGTATAAAAGGAAAAGAAAAAACTTAAAACTGCCTTAGCAAGGACAGGCTCCTTAGATAGTATTGCTCCCAAACCAGCGCCATCAAAAACTTTAACAAATGCAAGATCATCCAAAGGAAAAGCTGGCAAAGCAAAAATGGTCGTACCTGCAGGCAAATCAAGATCTTCAAAAGCTGGCTTAGTATTTCCTGTTGGTAGAATAAAAAGAAAACTAAAATAAGTGATGGTAGGCCAAAGAGTAGGAGTAGGTAGCGCAGTATACATGGCTGCAGTCCTTGAATACCTTTCTGCATAGCTGATCTAAATCGCAGGCAACTAAGCCAAAAATTAGCATAAAAAGAGAATAACTCCATCATCAATTAAGAGAGCGCTGAAAAACGATGAATAGATACAAAAATTACTAAACAATGTGACTATTGGATGCTTGCAGAATGATTTTAAATGATCAATTTTATTATACTCATTTCTTATAATTGATACTTCAATGCTCCCCAACTCAAGTAACTTGATTTGTGGGGAAAACTACGAACAAATACGACCGTATAGCGACTTAGTTACTCTATAAACCGTGCCCTTTCGCTTTAAAAGAACTGAGAATGGACATTTCCTTTACTGTAATGTCAAAGATAATATGATAACAAATCTTATCGAAGCAAGTGTCAACAACCAAAGAATAATAGTCCACAAGCAACTCGAATAGTTTATGGGTAATTACTAGTACGCATGCTATAGCGATGACCATCTATTTCTATTGAAGAGTTAGGGAGATATCACCCTTTATAATTATCACTCAAAAGAAAGCTACTTCTTAGAAAAACAGCATCCTTAGAATTTTAGTCCCATACAAATCCATAATATCTAATCTATCTTTATTACTTGTGGTGGAAACGTGAAGACAGCTATTAACAACTAGAAAATAATAAAACTATGGCAATAAAAATAAGGATAATTGATCAACCAATCCAGAATAGTAACTGGACATTCCAAGCACATAGAGAACAGTTTCATTTTAAGTAGGAATAAAATCGTTACGCTCTCTACTGATAGAACTATCAGATGTACAAACCTAGCTACCGAACAACTAGATTCGATTGCAGCAGTGAGTGCCGATTACTATTCAGGGTGTCCTTTGGATTGGAACAGTGCTTTAGTTGCAGGGACAGGTAAGAAGATAGACATGTATGACTCAAGGACGCCCAAAATAGCATTGAGTCAGTAGATATACCTCCCAATTATACAAATTTGCGAGATATAAAGATTAACAAGTTATAACTTCATCTTAGCAAATGTAAACTAAATGCTGCTTCTCGACGCCCGTAACATGTCAATCAACAAGTTGGGATTTTACTAGGGCTAAAGAATAACAAATTTTACTGCACTCAGTAGGTAAAATTTGTTGATAGGCAACCGTGATAAAACATTCCAGGTGTGGAATTTTTATTGATTTTGTTTACAATCTATCTTACAAATCATAAACATTAAACAAATGATAAAGTTAAAGCATAACAAATACAAATAACCCATAAAAAACAAACACAAAATACGAACATAACCTGTTAAAAGTTTAGAGTAACAAGAAGAGGAACTTGCACTCAATGCTAAAAATTTTTTAATTGATCTCAACAAAGATGAAGCCTAACATGAATAGTTTCTAGCCAAAGTTAAGTTCAAACTTGATATCTCACTCTCACATTGGAATAGTGCTTAAAAAAATGATTACAGATTAAAACAACGTACTTCAAGATTGAACTCACTGATCCTCAACAATAAATTGGAAGAGATTAGAAGATCTAATAGAGATTTCAATTCCATTGAGATGTCACTTATTGATGAACGAAAATCAAGTGATAGTTATGAATTACACAAACTCAATTTCACTTAATTTGAGAGGCCAAAGGAAGTAATATAAAGTAATAATACTCCGTTATCAATAAAAACAAATAAAAATCTTCCTAATAATCACAATTTTTATAGCAGCCTTCCTTAAAAAAGTTTGAGAATCTAAAGAAGATTATAGAATACAGAACGTATAACTCGAGCATCTAAAATAGACATCAATTTTAGCCAAAGAGATAACGATGATGATAGAAACTCAAAGTAAATATAGAAAAATGCAAAATACAGAAGTATTTTGCCTCGTCTATAACATCTGCAAGGGTAGAAAAATAAGTATAAATCTATTTTCCGTGTTAACAACCGTAAAACTTTATTTTTGTTACCTATCAAATCCCCCATATCTAAGGACCTGAACAAAATTTATGATTTGATTAAAGAAGAAAATATGAATCTTATAAAAAAATCTAACTGATCATCAATTTTCATTTACCTTAACAAACCAATCTACTATTATTTATTTCCTTCGAGAAAGACTATAGATTAATGATATTGCTATTTTGTTTAGGATAATAATTAAAAACATATTTTCCAGTAGGAATCATTATATTAAATGAGTAAAATAAACAAGATGGAAGAGGCGATAGATTGTTACCGCAGAGCCATCCAAATCGACCCCAATGACTCACAAGCGTACTATAATTTAGGCATTGCACTCAAAGCCAGCAACAAGATGGAAGAGGCGA
>Ga0194117_10004612_pt1 | contig 13047 bp, 15 predicted proteins | sample TA2MahsurfametaG_FD_160579 | JGI IMG/M metagenome (GOLD analysis project Ga0194117, IMG submission 160579) | Freshwater microbial communities from Lake Tanganyika, Tanzania - TA2015009 Mahale N1 surface | ecosystem: Environmental > Aquatic > Freshwater > Lake | place: Tanzania: Lake Tanganyika...
TTTCTTAGTAACTAACTGTGTTGACTAGTTGGTGTAACAGTAGAAGTTGGAAGACTTGTGTTAAATGCATTTGTTCCAGTCCAAGTGTTATTTGAAGAAGTTACTCCAGATACAGCAGAATCAACGTATGTTTTAGTTGTTAATTGATTTGAAGCAGATGGTGTCTGATTTGATGTTGGTAAAACTGCATTGAAAGTATTAGTTCCAGTCCAAACATTATTTCCAGTTAATAAACTTCCATTAATATTTGAAACTGCGGAATCAACATATGCTTTGTTAGTTAAATCAGTAGAAGTGGTTGGTGTTTTGCTTGATGATGGAGTGGTTGCAAATAAAGTAGTTCCAGTAACAACCATACTTCCAAGAAAAGCAGCGTTACGATTTACAACAAAGTTGCCAGATGCTTTTGGAGCTTTAAAATTCTCTCCTAATGGTGCTGAAAAAATAATGTTCTCTCCAGATACATCTAAATCTCCGAGGATATCAACATTTTTTTGAAATACGCTATCATATTTAAATACGCATTTCTTTTGAGTTGCTCGCATCTTTCTCACCTTCTTTACAATCTTTTTTGGTGCTTCAATCACTTCATCTGAAATTACTTCTTTATTTTGCTCTGCATGTATCTCTTTCTCTAATTCAGCATCATCCCATAAATTTAATATGGACATTTATAAATATTGTAATATAATTATTTTCCTTAATATTTATAATTTTTTTATCAAAATATCTGTTTATTTCAAAAATTAAATTTTTAACATTAAATTTATAAAAACTAAAAATTTAATTTCTATGTATACAATATGAAAAGAAGTAATAAGACTACTCCTAGTCATCAAGAGAAAATTTCTCAGGCAATTGTCAGTGAGCCCGATGACGAAAAACTAAGTGTTTACAATCCAGATTTAAGTGTTTTTGGTGGTCCTGGATTTTTTAGCAAGTTTTCAGAAGATATTACTAATTTTCATAATAGATTTCACCAACAATTTGAAGAACACTTCGAAAACTTAGGAAAAAATATACAAAACCAAAAACACGGCTTCCATGAAGTTAAAAGCTTCTCCTCTCACATTGAATATAAAGACGGAAAAGTAGTCAAGAAAAATGAAAAAGGTATTCATTATGTTAATGACAATGGAAAAGGATTTGTTAAAACTATCCAAAAAACACCAGATGGAACAAACGAAATTAAAAAAGAATTCGATAATAAACTCAAAATTAAAAATTGAATATTTTTTATATTGTTGTTTCAACAATATAAATGAAAGATTTTACTATTATTGATAAAACTCCAATAGAATATAAAACAAAAAAGAAGATTTTTGATATAAAATGTAGGGAAATGATATTCAAAAGTAATTACAATGAAAAATTATCAAATGAAATAATTGATGCAATGAGGACTGTTTCAAAAGTATTTTTTGGTTGCGATTTCAATCAAAAAATATCAAAACTTCCTAAAAATGTAAAAACACTTAAATTATGGTCGTCTTACAAACAACCCTTAGATAATTTACCACACTCTCTAAGAAAATTAAAAATAAAAGGTAATTTTTCTAGTGGATTTAATCTACCATTAAATAACTTACCCATTGGTTTGGAAGAATTACACTTACCTATATCTTACAATCAACCTTTAACAAATTTACCAATCACTATGAAAAAGATTGTTTTACCTAAAAATTACACATGTGATATACCACTAATTGAAACTATTTTTTATTATAAATTCATATTTTTCTTTAGGAAATAAACACACCTTACCATATTCCTTATCATCAACATACCTATTTTCATATGGTAATTGTATCCATGACAAAACTTCCTTTTTTTTCAATATTATTTTTGGCTTTTTTTCAAACTCTCTTTCATAATCTTCTACAATTCTGGAAAAACGTTCGGGTACAAGAACAATAACTTTATCTTCCAATTCTTCAACTATATATCCATTTAAAACATCATCATCTATAAAAATTTCAATATCATTCATTTTTTTATTATAAATGAAATTATTTTTAAATTAAAAAAATTGATTAAAAATTTTTTTATGAATAAGGGTCAAAAAACATGTATAAAATTGAAGAGGAAACAATTTATTTTGAAGATGAATACAATGAATCATTTTCTAAAGAAATTTATATTGAATTTAAAAATATAAATAAAATTATTTTTGGAAAATACAGTGAATTTAACCAAAATATCGAATATATACCAGCAAATATTCAAACAATTATATTTGGAGACAAATTTAATTCAACTATTAGAAATGTACCACAAAGTATGCAAGTTTTGCAATTTGGTATGCATTTTAATCAGCCAATATGTTCTCCAATGGAAAGAAATAATCCACGTTATTTACATTTCACTTCACTGCCAATTAATTTGGATACAATAATATTTGGAGCTGATTTTAATCAGGCGATTCTATGTGATAAACCAAATCATTCATTTGGATGTAATTGTCCACCAAAATTGCCAGTTTCTTTAAAAATTCTAAGATTTGGTACATGCTTTAATAAACCTTTATTCGCAAATGCATTCGAAAGAGGAAGAAAAAGACATTCAGCATTGCCAAATAATCTAGAATATCTGGAATTTGGTCATTGTTTCAATCAACCAGTATGCAATCACATTGATTTTGTTTTACCTATATCTCTAAGAGTTCTTAAATTTGGTAATGATTTTAATCAAGAGGTTTGTTGCTCAATAAAGGGACATGAAAAAGGATGTTCTTGTTCATTCAAGTTACCTCCAAAATTGGATATATTGGAATTTGGTACAGAGTTTAATCATCAATTGATAAATATGCCAAATTTAAAACATCTTATTTTAGGACATGATTTTAATTATCCACTTGGTTGCGATGGAGAATTTTGTGGAAAAATGATTGATGAACGAAAAATGATTGATGGACAAAAAATGATTGATGGACAAAAAATGATTGATGGACAAAAAATGATTGATGGACAAAAAATGATTGATGGACAAAAAATGATTGATGGACAAAAAATGATTGATGGACAATGTACTTGTCCATCAAGATTACCTGATTCAGTAATATCGCTTATTTTTGGAAAATATTCAAAATTTAATTATACGATTAACTCACTACCAAATACAATTGAATATCTTAGAATAGGAAAATACTTTAAAAGAATGATACATACTTTACCTTTTAGATTAAAACAAATAACTCTTGATAATAAATATCATATGTCAATACCAATAACTTGTGCATTTGTCAGATATGAATAATTTATAAATTATACGCTTACTTCATAATAAAGATTTCGTTTTTCATCTAATTTTGGAATTACTTTGATATCTTCCATAAATAATAAGAAGACTTTTGTACTTTTAGGTGAAACAGAGGCATTTTTGCCCAAATAAGGAATTTCCAAGAATAAAGGTACAGATTCTATCCCATTTTTCACACGAAGTTCATGTTGATATTCTTCTGAATAAATTTTGTCATCAAAAACAACGCAACCTTCTTCGAAGGTTTCCCTTTTAGATGCACTTATAGTTGATTTTTCTTCATCATCAATATTTCCAACAAAATATCCAAAATGTGTTTTTTGATATCTATCAATAGACCTTTCTCTTATTGGTTCAATAATCATAAGATTATCCCATTTGCCAATCAAATGAAAAAATTGTGGTATAGATTCCTTTGCTCTCCTTATTAAATGATTTAACATTCCATTTCTGGACCATGGCAAATCTAAGTAATGTTTATTTTTCTCTGACAAATCAATATCAGCAAGTCTGTTAACTCTATTAATTTGCTCATTTTCAGTTAATGAATCGTGCCATTCTTTTTCAGATTTGAAGATACTTCTTGAAATAACCGCAGCCGTTTCAATACAATTTGCGTCTTCTTCTTCAAATTGCTGTATTTTTTTTGCCGAAGTTAATTCATGAATTAATTTATTCATTTTTACTGCATTTATTGAATCTAAAACTTGCGCTAAAATATTTGCTTCCTTTGGTCTTAAAAAAGGCATAACCCCTGCTTTACAAAATAAAGAACCATTCTCTTCAATTGCAAATTTTGGTGTAGGGTCATGGATTAATCTCACATAAATATAATTTCCAGTTTCATCACTACAATTAATAATCTCAACATTTTCCATAAGTAATATATATGTACGATTGTATTTCCTGGATACTGGATTTACACATGTTTCAATTGTTAATGGTAAATTTGTTAAGCCAGTATTTTGACGAATATAATTTTGATAACGAGATTTAAAAATACGATTGTCAAATTTAATATGACATTCCTCTCTTACCTTTCTTACCGCAATATCTATCACATTCCTCTCTCCATTTAATGTTCCACCAAGTAAATTAAAATAATTAAAATTCTTGTCTTTATTGCTGTTTTTCGCATGTTCAATCGTTATTAAACTGTTAAAATTTTCAAATAATTGTTCAAATGAAATTTTTTCACCTAATTCAATTAGAGTGTTTTTCATAGTAAAATGCTTTTTTATAGGAGATTCAATAACTTTTTCTAATCTTTCTGGTTCAATAATTGAACCATTCAAATTCCATAATTGTTCCAATTCTTCTTTTTCAATAGATTCTATCCAGGAATATGGATTTTTTGATAAATCTTGTGAAAATACAGTAAAAATATCTTTTTTATCTTGCATCAATTGTTTTGCTCTATGAGCTATTTCAAACGCGATTTCTTTGGATACCAAAGGGAGTATTCCAGAACTGGAATACTTAACATTATTTTCGAAAATAAATCCAGATGTCATTTTTTGTGACATAATATCTAGAAAACAAATTTATCAATTTTTTCGGTAAACCGATTCAAATAAATTACCCAAAAATTATTGATGATACCAGAGATTATATTATATTGAAAAATTGATTTATTTATTTATAAATTTTAACAAATATAAAAATGGTTACAAAACAAACAGTAAGTCGCCTCTTACTTGTAAAATTATTTGTATTGATTTTTTTGTGGACTTCATTTTCTATTAATTGTTATTTCGAACGTAATTTTGATGATGATGATTGTTCATTTAAATTAAAAAGTTTCAACATATCAATATTAATTTTTTCTGGAATCGCAAATATATTATTAACAATTAATTTTTTAAGATTACTGTCTCTTTATGATTTAATGTATAGTTCGGAAAGAGAAGAATTTGGTAATACATTATATGAAGAAATCACTGGATTCAATACATTTATTTATCTTTTGTATTCATTATGTGGTTTTGTTTCTGTTTTCATATTTTTTCAAAGTGAAATTATGAAAATGCATTCATCAACGTGTAATGAACAATCTGGAAATATTATATTTTGGATTGATGTTAGTACATTTTGTTTTATTGGATTTTACAATATATATATATTTTTGAAAAAAATATTCGGATTTTTAACAAAATTAATAAAAAATGCAAAAATATGTAATCTTTCCTATGAATCACCAAATGATAAAGAAATTCAAACAGAAATGATGAATGATGTAGTTATTCCATTAAATTCTTACAAAAATGAATTGAACATGATTGCGTGTATTATTTGTATGGAAAAGCAAATTGATATTCTTTTACAACCTTGTGGACATTTTTGTTTGTGTAATGATTGTTATCTAAAATTAGATAAAAAGCATTGCCCTTGTTGCAAAAATTTAATAAAAAATAAACAAGCTATTTTTATATCTTCTATATAAAAATTGAATTATTTATAAATAACGAATTTAATGTATAAATGACATATAGAATTGTTGAAAATAAGAAAATAAGTCAATCTATGGTTGAAGAAATGAAATTATGTAAAGAAGTTTTAATTTGTCTTGAATTCAAAAAATCAATTGATAAGATTCCAGATAATATTGAGAAAATTGATTTTAATTTTGATTCCCATTTCAAAAAATCAATCAAATCACTTCCAAAAAATTTGAGAGAAATTAATTTTGGATGTAAATATAATCATAGTTCATTTCCATGTATCCCTTTTTTAGAAAAAATAAACTTTGGCGATAATTTTGACAGAAAAATTTATACTTTTGATGAATTCGGTAATCCAAAATCAATATTTCCCAATTCAGTTAAAGAACTTATTTTTGGATTTAATTACAACAAATGGTCTCCAATATACCCACCAAATCTGGAAACAATTGTTTTTGGTGTTTATTTCAATCAAAATATTGATAATTTACCAAAAAAATTAAAGTATCTAGAATTACCAGGTTATTTCAATCAAAAAATTGATAACCTTCCTCTTGAATTGGAAGAAATAATATTAGGGGAAGATTTTAATCAATCTATTGATTTATTACCTATAAAAATAAAAAAATTATCATTAGAAGGAGAATTTAATCAATCGCTTATCAATTTACCATTGGGATTAGAAGAATTAAAAATAAATGGTAAATTTAACGAATTGATTAATTTACCAAAAAATCTTAAAAAAATTTCATTAGATACTAATTATTCTGGCATATTGGAATTACCTCCAAATCTTGAAATACTCAATATAAATAGTCCTTGTAATATTATAGAAATACCATCAACTGTTAAAAGAATACGTATTGGTGAAAAGTATGTTCAACCATTATATTACCAAAAAATATGTGAAAATGGTATAAAAATACCAGATAAATTGGAAATGTTTATTTTTAGTAATAGAAGCAAACAATTTATTGACTCTTTCCCAGATTCAATTCAAATTATATTTGCACCTGAAAAAAACAGATACTATGATTTATCATTTGAGTATGCTGAAATTTATATAAAAAAATATGGTGACAAAGTTATTACAACAATGACCTATAATATTATGCAAAAATTGAATTTTTAATAATCAAAATTATAAACAACTATAACATGACAGATTACATTATTGAAGGAAAAACAATTGTTTTTAAAAAAGAATTTAACAAACCCATTAATAGAGAATTATTACATGGTATTGAAAATATTGAATTTTCCCCATTTTCAGAGTTTAACAATCTAATTGATGATTTACCATTCGGTATTAGAAAAATTACGTTTGGAATAGTATTTGATAACCAGATAGACAAATTACCTGAATCTTTGAAGGAATTAATTTTTCATCCTTTATCAAGATTTAATCAAACAGTGAACAAACTTCCAAACAACCTAACTATTTTACAATTTGGAGAAATATTCAACAAACCGGTTGACCATTTACCTTATCAAATTAAAAAATTAGTATTAGGTAATTATTTTACAAAACAAATAGCATATTTACCAGATAGTTTGGAAGAATTAATTTTAGGGGATTCTTTTAATAACCCAGTAGATTATTTGCCAGTTAACTTGAAAAAAATTAATTTTGGTAACAACTTTGATAAATTGGTTAATTATTTGCCAGAAAAAGTTAAAAGTATTAAATTTGGAAATAATTTTAATCAATGTATTGATGATTTACCTGATTCGATTGAGGAAATTATATTCGGAAAAGATTTTAATCAATATATTCGTTTTTTGCCAGTAAATTTAAAAACAATCCAGTTTGGGGAAAATTTTAATTACCCATTATATGTTTTACCAGATGGATTAATTAGTTTACATTTTGGAAAAAGCTTTAACAGTGAAATTTATTCAATACCAGATACAATTGAAAATATTTATTTTCCAAATGATTCTGATTTTTATGTTTTAAAAAAACTTCCGAAAAATTTAAAGAAATTAATTTTACCATTAGGCTATAATGATGACATTATTCCCCCAACACCAGATTTTCATGAAATTATCTATGGAGGATGGTATAATCTATCTACATCTATACCAAATTTTAATAAATTAAAAAAAGTAATTTGTGGAACATTTTCTGGAGTAAAACTTGAAAATCTACCACAAGACCTTGAATTATTTGAATGCTCAATTGATTTTAATGAAGATATTAATATTCTTCCAGTTAAATTAAAATATTTATTTTTAACAGATTCTTTTAATAAACCAATTGATAATTTACCAGAAGGATTAAGATACCTCCAAATACGTGGGGAATTTAATCAACCCGTTGATTTTTTACCGATAGCATTAGAAGAATTAATATTAATTGGTAGATTTAATCAAACAATTAATAATTTGCCAGTTAACTTGAAAAAATTAAAAATAATGGCAAATTTTAATCAATCTATTAATAATTTACCAGATTCAATTGAAGAATTAATATTGACCAGACATTTTAACCAACAAATTTGTTGTAATGAAATAGGACATGAGGAAGGGTGTAACTGTAAAACAAGGTTACCAAAAAATTTAAAAAAATTAGTATTAGGGTATTCTTATACACATAAAATTTTGAATTTACCAAAACATATTCAATTATATCTTTATCAAGATTATGAATATATTGATGAATTAAATCACATAGAAAGAGTAAATTTTTTTACAATTGATGACCAAGAATACCAAGATACTCCGCTGGAAATTTATTACAACGAACAAATAAATTTATTTGATTTTTAACTTATAATACATCTACAAGATTTTCTTACATGAACATCTGGAACAATTTCTGTAATTTGTAATGACTGAATTGCTGTATGAACACTTTCAAAATTAATTTCTTCAATATCAGCTAATTTATAATTTTCATTCATATATTTAATTGATTTCAAAAAAATTAAATTTCTTTCTGTTGAATTTTGACTTGATACATATTTTATCATGTAAGCAAATGATGAAACTATTGATCTATTAGTTGAAGATGCGATTGAGTGAAAATGACAATAGCCATAATTATTTGGAATACCATAATTATTACAACCAGAATGAAGACATTTTAACCTATCACCAATCCACATCCGATGTCCTTCAGGAAAATATAAATAAGACATTGCATTAAAATTTTTGCGATATATTTCAATATCGCAACGGGTACAATAAGTTTTTTCAGTAATTTCTTTCATACAATTATAATGAAATATACAACCACAATCTCCTGAAATTATACACTCACATGACTGAGGATTTAAATTCATTTCTTGATTGCAAATTCCACATATATTTGTTGCATATTTGATGTCAACACGACACATTGGACATTTTTTCTGAGCAGTGCTCTTCATAAGAGATTTATAACAATTTTTATGTAATTTATGATTGCAGGTCAAGACTTCAATATCGTTATTGAGGTCTTGTAAACAAATACAACAAGGATTTTCTTCCATTTTTACCTCTTATTTTTTAGAATAAAAAAAATTCAATTTTTTTTTATTTTTTTTCTTATTAAAAAATATATATTATGTTAGATTCATTAACATATTTTGCTTGCTATATGAACACTAAGAAAATTCCAATGGAATACAAATGTGTAAAAGGTTTTTCTTCTGAAATAGAAGCACAAAAATATTTGGATTCAACACTTGGAGAACCAATTGAAAGAAACAAAAGTTATTATACTACTACGGTGCCAATTTGTAAATATTTACCGGATTTTTTTGCTTCTTATAGAGCTCATAAAAATTCTAAAAATGTGTTTGTTATTGAGGAAAAAAAAAGCATTTAAAGAATTTTTAATAAATTAATAAAAATGGCTTATTTTGAAATTGAAGGTGAAAGTTTAATAAATGTAAATAATATTGATGAGATATCTGAAAATATAAAATCTTTGTATTTTTCCGATGATTTTAATAAAGATTTAAAAAAAATTCCAGACCACGTAGAATATATTTCTTTTGGAAACGAATTTAACAAAGATTTACATGGCATAAATTTTACTTATCTTTTACCCAAAAATTTAAAAATAATTGAATTTGGAAACAAATTCAATAAAAATTTAATATGTATCCCAGAAAGTGTAATTTCAATTGTATTTTCAAAAGATAGTGAATTTAACCAACCAATATCTTATCTTCCAGGTAATCTGCAGATTTTAAGATTTGGAAAATATTTTAATGAAATGATAGTTTATTTACCAAAATCGTTAAGAATACTTGAATTTGGATTAAATTATAATCAATCAGTTGATATTCCTGATAATATAAAAACTTTAATGTTTGGAAAAAATTTTAATTGTCCTTTACAATTACCATTAAATGTTGAAAATATAAAATTTGGAGATGAATATAATCAATCTCTTGAAAAATTACCAGAAAAATTGAAAACAATTGAATTTGGTGAAAAATTTGAACAAAGAATTGCTAATTTATTAAAAGAAAAACAATTGAAAATTATATTTCGAAAAAAATATCCATTTATGAAAGAATTGTTAAAAATTGCTGGAATAAATATTATTGTTCGTTAGTTATCGTAAAAAAAATAATTATAATAAAAAAATGGCTCAATATTTTATAACTCCATCTAATAAAATGTATATAAATGGTAATTCTGAATTAACAGAAGAAACAATTAATATTATGATGCATGTTAAAAAAATAGTTTTCAGTGATATTTTTAATGTTGTCTTACCTAAAATTCCAGATAATATTAAATCAATTAAATTTGGTAAAAATTTCAATCAATATGTTTATCTCAATAATCCTTTACCAAAAAACTTAAAAAAATTAGTAATTGGTGAAAATTATGTTAGAACTTTATCTGGTTTGCCTTCGACATTATCTGAATTAATTATAAGAGGTCATTTTAATGAATCATTAGACTATCTACCTACTAGCTTAGAATCTCTGGAAATATCTGGATTATTTGCTGGTAACCTTTTAAAATTACCGACAAATTTAAAAAAGTTAAAAATACTTTGTTTTTTTGATAATTCATTGGATAATTTACCATCTGGATTAAAAAAACTTTATATTGGTAGATATTTTAATCAGGAAATAAATAATTTACCTTCTGGATTAGAAATATTTAAATTCAAAAATAAGGGTCCACTTTCATATTCTGTATTTAATAAAAATATTGACTTTCTACCTTCTGGATTAAAAAAATTAGTTTTACCAGATTCATTTGATAAAAATATTGACAATCTTCCGCCTGCATTAGAAATTTTGAAATTAGGTAAAAGATTCCAGCAAAAAATTTCCTATTTCCCAACAACATTAAAAAAATTAAGAATATATGATGAATATGAATATCTGGATGATTTAAAAAATAGATATGGAAATATTTTATCAATAAAAGTTACTTAAAAATGAAAATGTAAATCATGTATAAAATGCTATATTGACGTAAATTTTTATTTGAAAGAAAAATAATTTCATTTATTATAAATGCTAATAAAAGAAGCCATTTATAATTTCAGGAAAAAAATATTCAATTTAATATCCGAACATATTACATATAACATCTCCAACCATATTCACGATTGAATCAGTTGATGTTGTGTATCCAATTTTTCTAAATCTTTTGGCGACATATTCAGTGTTTTCAATTATTTCAAATAATATAGCCACCATTTTTTGAAAATTATACCATCAAATAAATGTTGACTATAATGTTTATTACTAAAGAATTCAAGATTGTGTTGTAGGGATGAAGAATGTTTGCATAATATGTTTCTCATTATTATAGCAATTAAAAAAAGTGAATAAATTAATAGATAAATACAAATGGATTATAATATGTCCGAACAATATTTATCAGAAGAGGAAATTGAAGTTTCCAAAGATTTTTCAGAAACAGCAGATGTCTTTGGTAGGTTGGAAGAAGATTGGTTTTATATTAACGATGATATAAAAAAATTAACTCCAAAAATGCTTGAAGAAATACCAAAATATTCTATGATTAAATTTGGAATCAGTTTTGATGATTATTTGACAAAAAAAGAAGGAGATAAAACTGTCAGTATATTTTCAGAGGACTTAAAAGATTTGGCATTTTATTCTAATTTTGACAAACCACTTGAAAAATTACCAGAATCACTTGAAATACTTTATTTGGAAACAAGAAAACAAAGCTATTCATTAAATATTTTGCCAGATACATTAAAGTTTTTGAACCTTGGATTAATCAGAACCTCAAGATATAGTGCGTTAAGATTGCAAGAAAAAACAACAAAATTACCAAAAGAATTAGAATTTTTTTCATTATCTTTGGGAGAATTGACAAATTTTGAATTGGAAGAATTTCCGGAAAAATTAAAAACATTTCATTTTTTTAATCATGAACTTGAACCTGTTTTTTTACCTCCTCTCCCAGATTCTCTGGAAGAATTAGAATTGAACGATGAAACAAATCATCCGTTTTTAAATAAATATCTTCCAAATTTAAAAACACTCCGAGGAGGATATTATTTTAATTTGCCACTCGATAATTTACCCCCAGATATGGAATTAATTTCTATAAGACAATTAGCTCTATTTGAAGAAGGTACATTCAATCAACCTCTTTGCAAAGATGGAAAAACTATATTACCTGAAAATTTACAAGAATTTCGTCTGGAAACAAATGTATTAACATATCCAATTGTTGATTTTCCAAAAAAATTAAAAATATTACATCTTGATGTAAATTGTGAAATTAATATTGATAATTTAGCTGAAGGATTAGAAGAATTAACAATTATGAGTGGTCACCATTTACCATTTAGTGGTTCTTTTGATAATTTGCCATCAACATTGAAGAAATTAAAAATATGTTATTGTAAGTGGGATAAACCATTGGATAATTTACCAGGGAATTTGGAGAAATTATTCTTGTTGCCAGATAATTATACACAGTCAGTGGATAATTTACCTACTGGATTGAAATATTTGGAAGTGAATTTGAATGGAAATCAGAGGATACATAATTTGCCTACAGGATTGGAATATTTAAGAGTGAATACAAACTCAAAATATAGCCAACCTATTTTAAATTTACCTCCTGGATTAAAATACTTAAATTTCAATAATCAATTTGATAGTGAAATTGTTGAATTACCTGAATCATTAGAATGGGTAAAAGTTGGAATGAATTATACTTTTATCAATGATTTGAAAACAAGATATGGCGAAAAAGTTAAAATTAGACCAAAAAGAACAAATTATGATACTGTAACATATGATTCTTACACTGGTTGAATATTTCATATTCTTACACTGGTTGAATATTTCATATTCTTACACTGGTTGAATATTTCATATTCTTACACTGGTTGAATATT
>Ga0194117_10004613_pt1 | contig 13046 bp, 8 predicted proteins | sample TA2MahsurfametaG_FD_160579 | JGI IMG/M metagenome (GOLD analysis project Ga0194117, IMG submission 160579) | Freshwater microbial communities from Lake Tanganyika, Tanzania - TA2015009 Mahale N1 surface | ecosystem: Environmental > Aquatic > Freshwater > Lake | place: Tanzania: Lake Tanganyika...
GGGTTTAAAACTGCCAAATTTGACCTCTTAAAAGGCTCGATTGTACCTTTAGAATTTTAAAGTTTCAACCAGAAAACACGACCTCACAGATTAAAGAGTAAAGGGGCAGAAAAAAAAATGGACACCGATTCGCTCTATAAAAGCGGGGCTTATCCCTATTTTTTTAACAGAAGTAAGAAACCAGTTATTTTGGGTGGACAGAATCTAATTTCAGATGTATTCTAAGATTTAAATTTCATGAAATGGTCTTGTTTTCTATGGAAAGACAAAAGCGATGGCACACCTGGCTTATAGCAGGCGTTACAGTTTTAACAGCATATAACATCTTGCCTACCCTACTCTTTTACTCGAACCCGCTGTCCGAAAAAATTGGAGCCAAAAGAGCTTTTGAAATCCAAAATGAAATTGCAAACAGAGTCAATCTTCTTGAAAAAGACTCCAAAGACTGGATCCACTCGTATGCAGAACTTATCGGTGTCAAACTAAAATCGATAGAGATCGATCCGAATTTTTCGGACAAGATTGAGGTGGTCTTTAATCAATCTGAAGATGCAAAAAAATTCAAGCAACTGTTGCCCCGTGCAGGAAATCTTATCCCTTTCTACCCCCTTCAGCTTGCACTAGGCCCTGACACTCTAGACACTCTTAAAGTGGAAGTCCAGAGAAAGATCCCCATCCACTTCGGACAAGAACAGCGCCAAGAAATGTTCCGTTTCATCGAAAAATACTCCGATGACGGGTCCCCTACAGAAGGGTACAAACAGATCGGATTGGACCGGGTTTTTCAAATAGCTAATTCACTTGGTGGGGTGTCTGAAGCGGCTGAGCTCGTCTCTGTTGCCACGCAAAATCTTCAAGATCACCGCGCAGAGGAACCCCTTCTTCAATACGCTCAAACACTCCTCGACTACAAAACTACATTTGGAGAAAAGTCCCCCGCAACCAAACGTTTTATCTGCTCTTTAACCCAGGCTCACCTCTCAGAAAAGACCACTATAGGCTACACGTTGATGGAAGTCCTTACGGCTCTTAAAGACAGATGCCAAAAAGAGCGATTAGACCTGCAGTCTGTTGAGCAAGCTAATGATCAAACCTCGTTAACGACTCTAGACAAGGACAAGATCCTCCAGCTGCAAAATAAAGAAGAGAAGCTACGCGACTCTCTATATGTCGTAAAAAATCATCTGAGAGATTTTCAACAAGGCTCCCTCCCTTTATCCTATGATTCTATTGAAGCGAGCTGGGCTAAGCACGGTCATATTCCATTACAAAAAAATAACCCTTTATTTTCTTCTATCCACTTAGATTTTGAGAAGGATCAAATCCTTCTTGAGCTCCATCAGGATGTCGAGTCTGTATTGATTGAGGGCGATGCGATAAAAAAAGAGGCGGTCCAATCCTTGATCTATAAGGAATTGGCAAGACTTTCGAGAGAAACTTCTGAGGAATTTAAGCTCCACAACCATAAATTCGTCACACCTTTATCTACATTACAATCCAGCAAATCGATTCTTGTTTTGCAATCAAAGCCTATTTTAGAAAAAATACTGCACAAAACAGAGTCGCGTTTGCAGCTCTTTGAGCCACAAACGGTCGATCTTAACAGAGAAAACTACCCTGTTGTTAGTTTCAAAGACTACCAACACCAAATCCTACCCGAGCGAGGTTTTCAGGCAGTTTTGTATGCACCGGGCCTAGAGGGCAAATTCCCTTTAAGCGGTTTTAAATCAGACTCCTGCTATGTCATTTTTAAGGACTTTTACAAAATTTATCGAAAGTACGCCTCACTGAAAAATGAAACGGCAAAAGCTTTCAACGATGATCTTAAACAGCTAAATAACATTTTCCAACAGCAAGGCTTTATTGCATATCCGGGGGCGGCGATTCCGCTCAATAAAGAGTTTGCAGAGGACCTTATCTTTGAGCTCCCTTCCGCTTGTGAGCCTACAGTAGCGGCAACAAGAGAAAATTTTTATCTCAAAGGTTCTAAAACATTTGCTCTTCTTGAATTTACGGACGTGAGGCAAAGAATCCTCACCGTGAATCAAATTGAATCAAAAGAGCAGGAAGATCTTTTACGTATGAAGGACCTCTATCACACCTCTCAAATCGATCCTTCGCTAAGAACTTATTATGATGCTCCTAAGCCGATCCGCTCAACTTTATGGAACAACTTCATCATCTCGATGAAAAAATATTATAGAGGCGATGATCGAAAAGTCCTGAAGTGGGGATTGGACCTTTCAGGGGGAAAGACGGTAGAGATACAACTCAAGGACCCCTCCGGCAAAACTGTTACGAATGAGTTTGACCTTAAACAAGGGGTAAATGAGTTGTTTAATCGGGTAAACAAAATGGGTGTTTCCGAGGTTTCTATCCGCATAGAGGGCTCAAACATCATTCTTGATTTTCCCGGCTCTCAAGACATCTCGGCAAGCGATCTCATACGCTCCTCCTCAATGACATTCCATGTTGTGAACGAGAAGTTCTCCTTAAACAATATCTCTTTAAGAGATTCTACAAATAGGTTTCTTCAAGATATCTGGAGTGAAGCGATCGTTAAAGGGAAAAAAGAGGCGGAACAAGTTCATAAAATCGCCTACTCGCAACTCTACGGAGATGCAGGCGATGCACAAAACCCTAACCCTAAAACCGAAGCTGCAAGGCTGCTTTTGCAGGCGGGACTAGCGCTTGCCCACCCTGAAAAAGGCTGCACAAATGCTTTTGACGAAACCCTAAGCCGGGTTGCTGTGATCAAAGGAGAAACATCGGCAGCGTGGGAAGGGCAGACCCACCCGCTTCTGATTGTTTTCAACAATTATGCGCTCGAAGGCTCATCTCTGGAAACCGTAAGGGCCTCATACGACCCAAAAAATGGAAATTTTCTCTCATTTGAGGTGAAAGCGACCAAAAAAAATACGAACGGTACAGTCGAGTTGCCACAATCAATGCTCTCCTCATGGACTAAAGTATTCTGCCAAGACAAAGTAATCGGAACCGATCTTGAACAATACTCACACGCACGTGGATGGAGAATGGCCGTCGTTTTAAATGGCACTGTGATCTCCTCCCCCAGCTTGAATGCCGAAATCAAAGATAAGGCGATGATTACCGGAAATTTCTCTCAGCGTGAAGCAAGTAAACTGGAGTCCGATCTGAGAGCCGGTTCTTTGACATACACTCCAAATATCCTTTCGGAAAATAATGTGAGTCCGGAGCTGGGACTTAAAGAAAGGACACAAGGAATTTTTGCCGCAGTTGCCGCTTTACTATTAGTTGTTGCGATTATGTGCTCATACTATAGGTTTTTTGGTTTCATTGCCTCCATCGCAGTTCTCTTCAACCTGCTCATCCTTTGGGCGGTCCTGCAAAATATCGGGGCCTCTCTGACTCTCGCCGGCATTGCGGCTATTGTCTTGACAATAGGAATGTCCGTCGATGCGAATGTTCTTGTATTTGAAAGGATCCGCGAGGAGTACAAAATCCATAAAAATTTAGCTACGGCTATCCATAACGGGTATAGCAGGGCTTTTTCCGCTATTTTGGACTCTAACGTGACGACCGTTATCGCAGCGCTGATTTTATTGAATTTTGATGCCGGCCCTGTAAAAGGTTTTGCGCTCACGCTTATCATCGGTGTCGCTTCGTCGATGTTCACAGCCTACTTCACAACACGAACCTTCTTCTACAAGTGGGTCGAAAAAAGAGGAGATAGGCCGTTCAAAATAGGGAAATGGATTGAAAAAACCTCTATACCTTTCCTGAAACTTTCCGTTCCCGTAGCGGGATTAAGCCTATGCGCAGCCGCCTTTGGAGGGTATGCTCTCTATAAGAACCAGGCCAATATCTACGGTATGGACTTTACTGGTGGATACTCTCTTTTGATTGAGGTATCAGGCCAGAATAAGACGGACCCTAAATATTGTGTCGAACAAGCTCTTAAAAAAGCGGGTATTCGTCCTCAGGAAATGCAGGTTCGTGAATTGTCCACAAAAGAATCATTGCGCGTATTTTTAGCTAAATCACTTGATGAGGCAAATAGGCCTTTTTCAGGAATGGGTTTGACACAAGAGCAATTGGACCCATCCTTTGCCTACAAGTCCAATCCCCGTCTCAATTTTGTGATGGAAAGTCTGCAACAGGAGGGCGTTCAAATGACAGATGCCTCCTTGAACGGAGTGCACTTCACATTCAAAAGTGTGAGCGGACAAATGTCCGATGCTATGCGAAAAAATGCAATTATTGGGCTTGCCGTAGCTCTTTTGGCGATTTTAGTCTACATCACTTTAAGGTTCGAGTTTAAATACGCGATTAGCGCAACCCTTGGGCTTGCTTACGATATTGTGATCACTCTATCCATTTTGGCTCTTCTACATCAATTAGGACTCCCCGTCCAAATAGATCTGAATGTCGTTGCAGCCCTAATGACAATAGCGGGGTATTCGTTGAACGATACTATCATTGTTTTTGATCGAATTCGAGAGGATCAAAAGCATGATCGGAAAATGCCTTTTAAGCAGCTTGTAAACCGATCCTTAAATGTGACTCTATCGCGCACCCTTCTCACATCGACTACAACCCTGGTTGTTTTAGTGTGTATGGTTATTTTGGGTGGAAACAGTATTTTCGGTTTTTCTCTCCTTATGTCAATCGGTATTGTTGTAGGAACTCTTTCTTCGTTTTTTATTTCCAGTATGTTGCTGGTTCTATTTGATGCGTATGAAAACAGAGAGGTAAAGGTTATTTCGGAGCTTAATTCTTGATCCCTATCGTACAAAAAAAACAAGAGATCACATGGGTTTTTCCAAAAGAAAACCCCCCGCTTGTACAGAGGATCACCCGCGAGTTTAATATCAACCCGGTGACAGCTCAAATCCTTATGAGCCGTGGTTTTACCTCTATGGTAGAAATACACCATTACCTGTATGCCAAACTTCCTGATCTGTTCTCCCCTTCCTTGTTGCCCCAAATCGATCAAGCAGTCGATAGGCTATATAGAGCGATTCAGGACAAGGAATCGATCCTTATTTTTGGTGACAATGATGTTGACGGAATCACAGGAACTGTGCTCTTGACCGATTTTTTTAGACGTCTTGGCGTTCATGTCCACTACAGTGTTCCTAATAGGAACCAGATCAAGGAAAGTTTGATGAGTGATGCCATCGAAACTGCTTTGGAAAAAGGTTGTAAGCTGATCATCACTGTCGATTGCGGCCTCACGTCTACAGACGAGGTGGAACGGGCAGACCGGTATGGAATTGACGTTATCGTAACGGATCACCATGAACCGGGGATGCAGAATCTACAGTGCATCGCGACTTTGAATCCAAAACTGCATCATAGCACATACCCGAACAGGGACCTGACAGGCGTTGGTGTCGCATTTAAACTTGCCCATGCCCTCTTGAGCTTTCTATCCCTAAAGGGGACAATCGATCCCGAGGAGATCGACCTTAAAGACATGCTGGATATCGTAGCGATTGGCACCGTGGCCGACATGGGCTCCCTACGTGGTGAAAACCGGATTTTAGTCCGTTATGGTCTGAATCAAATTCCGAAAACAGGTCGTATTGGTCTTTTGAAGCTTCTCAATCTATCTGAGTTGAACGCAGAGACAATCACGACCGGTGACATCGCTTCCAAACTTGCCCCCAGGCTGAATAGTCTTGGTCGGATCTCTGACCCTATGAAAGGTGTTGAGCTTTTACTGACCCGGGACTTCAATGTCGCAAATCACCTCGTCGATTTCATAGACAAAAAAAATCAAGAGAGGCAAAAGATCGAGCGTCGGGACTCACTCGAAATAGAAAAAATGATCGAGCAGCAACCGGACCTTCTTGAGGGTAAAGCTATCGTTTTATTTTCTAAAACCTGCCATCCCGGAATCATCGCGATTATTGCGGCAAGAATGTCTAAACTCTACAACCGCCCCACTGTTGTCATCACTGAAGATAAAGGTGTCCTTAAAGCAAGCGTAAGAACCATACCTGAGTTCGCGATTCTCCCGGTCCTGAGAGAAAATGGATCTCTTTTTATGAATTATGGGGGCCACGATTATGCTGCAGGATTCACTATAACCCCGGAGAATTTTCCCTTTTTTAAAGAGCGCTTTCTCCAAGCAGCAGATAGGTCCCTATCCGACAAGGATCTTTTTCCGAAGCTGATGATCGATGCCAAGGTCTCTTTTAAAGACCTTACCTTCGATTTTTTAGAGTCGTTGTCCTTGCTGGAGCCTTTTGGTGTGGATAACCCCGCCCCTACCCTTTTTTGCGAGGCAGATCAGGTTTTTCCGCCTAAAGTTATCGGAAAGGTGCATCTAAAATTTTATTTGGAAGAAAATGGGAGACAACTCGAGGGGATCGGATTCAATCTAGCTATGCGCCGCCAAGAGCTTATAAAAAAGAAAGGCTCGCGGCTGATTGTGGCTTTTACCCCAACAATCAATTCGTACCAGGAAAAAACCAGCATTCAATTGCAGATTAAAGATTTCCTGGTACTTCCGCGAGCCTAAATTGCCTATAATTTTATAGGTCTTATATTACCCAACGAGAGCTTCTGATGTGAAAGCTGCTAGGTACTTCTCTTTGTAAAGATTGATGTCTTCAACACTGATAACCCAAGCCGCCCCTTTTCTGTGCGCTTTCATCATCCCTACACGAGTTGCGTAGTAGATTTTTTGAGCAGGCACATTCAACATTTTTGCTACTTGACCAACCGAGAAATACCCTTTGTTGTTATCAAAAAGCAATTCGCCGTTAAAAGTAGATTTCAACCTTGAATATTTTTGATTTCTATACTCTTCTAAATCCTTGAGGCTAATAGTCCAACGTGTCGAATGCTTATATGCTCTAAGCTTTTTTTGCTTAATAGCAACATAGATTGCTTGTCTTGTTACGTTGTTGATACGAGCCGCCTCAGTAATAGAAACAAAACCTGGCGGTGTATCAATAGCAACTTCTTGCATTTTTTGTTGATGGAAATTTTCCATTTTTTTGTTTCTCCATTAAAATAAATTTTTTAAAGACCTCGGTTCCCTAGTAGGTACATGCGTTTTGATAGGTCACAATTCGTAAATCATTTGGTCTTTTAGGTTGTTAATTCTTCCATAAAAAAGAATTGAATTCAATAGAATTTGATAAATTTTCCATGGTGTCTGTTGAAATCTTTTAATTTTCTTTATTTAATACTTGAAAATTAATTAGTTATAAAAAAGGGTTCCTCGAAAAAAATTTTCTTCAGCTATTTCCAACGATTCTTACCAATTTTTTCCACCTGCAGCCTGCATAGGAGAGATTTTTTCAAACTCCGGAGTGGAATTTTCTGGATCAATTTTAGCTAAACCATTAAGTGGGAGGACAATGATTCGTTTTCTTTTACACGCCCTTTTTTTCCTGGCCCTTGTTGCAAAGGAGCCCCCCAAGCTTAAGGTTCACGATGTGACCCATCGGATGGAGGAAATGTTGCGGGCTCATGCGCAAGTCCAAGAGATTGACAATGAGATTCTTGAGAGAACTCTGGCCCATTTTGTCGAAGAGATGGATCGGACTAAAAGTTACTTTCTTGACCATGAGATCACCCCTTCGATCAAATTGGGCGAGGCGGAACTATACACTTTGAAAAAAGCGATTCATAGGGGAGATTTCCAATATTTTACTCACATTTTAAACCTGTTTAAAAAAGCTATCGTGCGCCATAACACCTTTCTTGGACACGCTAAATTACAACTAGTCACCCCTAAGAAGCTTGAGACTAAAAATGAAACTTTTGCCCTCTCTGAGGAAGAATTAATAGACCGATTGGCCCAACTGAAAGCCCATACCCTGTATATGGCAGATCAAATCGGCCCAAATATGCAGGAGAGAGTTTTAAGCTGGAGCGAAAAGAAACGGATCCATTTTGAGCAGGATTGGATTGGCCTCCCCAAAGAAATTGAGGATAGACTTGTCTATAGCACCTTTTTAAAATCTTTTGCCCGCTCCCTGGACTCCCACACTTCCTATTTCACCCCCGACGAAGCCCTAGACTTTTTGATTCATGTGCAACAAAGACTTTACGGAATTGGCGCTATGTTACGCGACGATTTTGACGGTTTAAACGTGCTAAAGCTGGTAGAAGGGGGGCCCGCAGCCCGCTCAGGCAAAGTACAGGTAGATGACAAGATTATCGCCGTAAACGGCGAGCCTGTAATGGGTTTGTCCATTCAGGATGCCGTTGCCTTAATCCGGGGAGAAAAGGGAACATCGGTAACCCTCACACTTCTGCGCAAAGACGCCCACCACGTTGTGGCTTTAGCCCGCGAAGAGGTTGTTGTTGAGGAAAGTAGGTATACCTACGAGGTGATCCAGACCAACGAGGGGCCGATCCTTCATTTTGCATTACACTCCTTTTACGAAGACGAGAACACCTCCTCTAGCAAGGACTTTAAGCGTGTCTATGACACGTTAAAAAAACAAAAATCGATTGTGGGCGTCCTACTCGATTTACGTGAAAATTCGGGGGGGCTCATGTCCCAGGCGGTGGAAATTGCTGGTCTATTTATCCATCGCGGAGTTGTAGCATCAGTTTCGGACCGAATCCATGGCATCTACCATATGAGAACTTTCCAATCGCCGCCCGCTTTTAGAGGTCCGCTTGCTGTAATGATCGATAGGGCTAGCGCATCGTCTAGTGAAATAGTGGCCCAGTGCCTCAAAGATTACGGCAGGGCCATTTTAGTTGGTGACAGTGCCACTTTTGGAAAAGGTTCCTACCAAGTTCTCTCTATAGACTCCCGTGGATCTATTGACCCGAAAGGTGAATACCGGATCACAAGGGGCCTTTATTACACTGTATCAGGAAACTCGCCTCAATTGACCGGCGTCGCCCCCCATGTGGAGATTCCGGGACCTTTGAATAAATTGGAAATAGGAGAAAAACATCACAAGTTTGCCCTCCCCTCCAATACAATACCCTCAAGCTTTCTCGATCAAATGCTCGATCTGAATCCATTAGCAAGGATTCGGGCAAAAAGGGGACTACAGCAACAACGCTTGTTTATCCCCGAAAAAATCCTGAACCATCTCAATAGGGCCTCTAAAGAGCGCCAGAACAAATGGAAAAAACAGGAGGGCACAACCTACGATGAGGAAAAAAAACTTGTTTTAGATGAAGCTGTTGAGGTCCTGAAACACTGGTCTAAATTTAAAGAATCTTCCCTCACCTACTGACACCAGACCGCTTCATTTACCGTCGCAACGTGGTAAAAAGGTCCCTTTTATGCAGAACTGGCAAGTTTTTTTGGGGTGTCTGTTAAAAAACTCCTATAATATCCCTCCTTGGCCTTGAGCTAATATCTAAAAAAACAGCCCCAGTACGGTTGCCCATTTTTTTATCCTCTTATTGGCTGCTTGAATTTTTAAAGGTTTCAGAGTATATTCTTCTAGAACTTTTTAAGGATTTTTTATGTCTCAATCCGTACCGGTCCGGGTTCGTATAGCCCCTTCTCCTACCGGTTATCCGCACGTAGGAACCGCATACATTGCCTTGATGAATCTCGCCTTTGCCAGGTTCCATGGCGGCCAATTTATCCTCAGGATAGAAGACACGGATCAATCCAGAAGCCGACCCATCTACGAACAAAATATTTACAAAGCACTCCAATGGGCCGGGATCCACTGGGATGAAGGGCCGGATTGCGGGGGACCTTATGGGCCCTATCGCCAATCTGAAAGGACCAAGATTTACCAGGAGTACGCTCAAAAACTTCTAGATAGAGGGATGGCATATAAATGTTTCGCCACTGCAGAGGAGCTGGAGCAAATGCGGCTCACTTCCAAAAGCGGATACAATCGTCTTTATCGAAATCTCACTGAAGAAGAAATTCAAGAGCGGATCGAGCGCAATGAAAAGTATACCATCCGACTCAAGGTTCCTTTGACGGGAGAGCTCCATTTTGAGGATGGGATCATGGGAAAAATCGTCGTCAAATATGAGGAGATAGACGATCAGATCCTGTTGAAAGCCGATGGATTTCCTACCTATCACCTCGCCTTCGTTGTCGACGATCACCTGATGAAAATCACCCACGTGCTGCGCGGGAGCGAATGGCTCACATCCACACCCAAACACATTGTAATTTACAATGCTTTCGGATGGACCCCACCTACTTTTTATCATCTTCCCCTTCTTTTAGGTGCCGATGGGAAAAAACTCTCAAAAAGGAAAAATCCTTGCTCCATCTTCTTTTTTAAAGACAGCGGCTACATCCCAGAGGCTTTCTTGAACTTCCTCTCCCTTATGGGCTACAGCATGCCAAACGACGAGGAAATTTATACTCTCGAGCACTTTTGCAAAACATTCGATGTCAAGCGTATCGGTTCTTCCGGCGCCTTTTTTGACTTCCAAAAACTCGATTGGATCAATCAACAGTATCTGATGCGCACAACCGATCCGAAAGAGCTTTGGAAAAAGATTTCTTCCTGGGCATTTGATGAACAAAAAATGGTCGAGCTGATGGAGATGGGGCGGACCAGGATTCGGACCTACTCCGAATTTTTCGATCTCTTCCACTTTTTCTTCACGAATCATCTTGAATTGAGCCTTGAGAACATGGTTCCCAAAACATTGACCCAGGAAGGATCGGCTATGCTTTTGCAAGCAGTCCTTTGGAGACTGGATGAAAGAGAGAGCTGGATGAAAGAGAGCATTGAGGCCGTTTGCAAGGAGTTTGTCGAAATATTTGGCCTGAATCTCAAAAAAGAGATTATGCCAGTCCTCTACACAACTCTCACCGGAAAAACTCAAGGCCCTCCCCTTTACGCCTCTTTTGAACTTTTAGGCATCGACCGTACAAGGGCGCGACTGTTGCAAGCTATAGCGTTTTTGGGCGGATTGAGCTCGAAAAAGGTCGACCTCTTAAAAAACGCCTTACAAAAAAAAGAATGCTTTGGAATTTTGCATAAAGTAGCTCCTCAAAAGACTGCCCCTGCCTAACGGATAGGGTCTGCCTTAAGGGGAGAGTTCCCTCTTTTATCAGATTTTACCTCTTCTTTCAGAGGCTGATCTGTGATAATGTAGGAGGGCTTGTATCCGGTCGCAGTGCAAGATGCAAGCACGATAAACAATAAAGTTTTTTTGTATCTAGTGTGCATGGGGGTCACATTTACTACCTACATAACATTGGCCATTTATGTCAAAACACAACGCAAAATTAGTAGATCGCAGATATTTAACCCCCTCAGATGTAGAGAAAAAGACTTTGCATTTGGAGATTGTTTTTGAGGAGCCGATAGCGTATTTACCGGGTGATTCGATTGCAATAGACGTTTTAAATCCCCCGTCCAAGGTGGAAAAATGGTTAAAAAAATTTGATAGAAGAGGCAGTGAGCGGATCGAACACAAAAGAACGAAAGAGGAGATCGACCTGTATTCGTATCTTTTGGAGCATGTGAATCTGCAATCGGTTCAAGAGGGGGACTTGAGTCGGGCACGCCCTTTAATGCCCCGATTTTACTCGATTGCCTCTTCAAGCTCGATTTTTCCGAACCAGATCCATCTTCTAGTAACACTTGATGAATTTATTGATGGTGAGGGGGAAAAAACGATGGGGGTCGGGAGTCACTATCTTGCAAATTATCTCTCGCTCTATGACACCTGCCGCTTCAAAGTATTTCCAAATGAACTTTTCCGGCTCCCTGAGCCCACCACCCCGATCATCATGATCGGTCCCGGCACAGGCCTCGCCCCCTTCAAAGCATTTTTGGAGGAGCGGATCTATCAAAATGCCCCCGCAAAAAATTGGCTCCTTTTTGGTGAAAGAAACCGTAGATCCCATTTTTACTATGAGGATTTTTTGGTAGGTCTAAGTGAAACAGGGCAACTGGATCTATCGCTAGCTTTTTCACGAGATCAAGATAAAAAAATTTACGTCCAGGATAGATTGAGAGAAAATAGAGAGAAGCTGTTTTCCTACCTAGAGGAGGGGGCCTCTATCTATATTTGCGGCGATGCCAAAGTGATGGCAAAAGGGGTAACCGAAACGCTTGAAGAGTTGTATAGGGACAAAATGGGAGTCCCAGATGATGAGGCTAGGGATTGGTTGCGCCGTCTTAAGGGAGAAAAAAGATTGCACTTGGATGTCTATTAGTAGAATTCTAGTATTTTAAAGACTAATTTAAAAGACTCTATCTTTGAAAGGAGACAACTGCACGGCACGTAACTCCTTTCCCCTCTCCGGCCATGCAAAGATAGTTCCCCGATGTAAAAACTATCCCAACTTTTTCGATGTCTAAACCTAAGACCTCTGCAATATGGGTGCGTAGAAGCCTTTCGTGGGGCTGCAGACGGGGTCTTAGTGCTGTAAGCGATACAACACAATGGACTATTTTCCATGATCCGAGAGTTGCCAGGGCTTCTTTGAGAAAAATTTTACTGTCGCGAATCCCCTTCTCTCGACAATACTTTATTGCTAAATCCCCTAAAATCGGAACATGGGTCACGGAAGTAATAGCCTGGCATAAGGCGTGAAACACAATATCCCCATCCGAATCAGCATCAAACGAGGGGACATTTGCAAAATGGTGCCCTGCAATAATGCAACCGTCAGTATCCTCTCTAAATTGATGACTATCTTCCCCAAAACCTGTACAGTATTCTCTAAAAAAATCTGGTCGATCCATGAAAAAACACCCTGACTCCGCTAAAAAGATATGAATAATGAAATCTAAAATCTTCTCTATTTTAGACTTTTTCTCTACTCTTAAAACCACATCTGTATAACATATGCACTTGCACTACTGCAACACCTGGTTTGAAGAGACTCTATTAGCGCCTAAACAAACTCTGCGCCATGCACACTATCTTTTTCAGTACCTCCCCCTTTTGTATGCGCCTAAAGGATCTACGCTACTAGTTGATGCTTTCCCCCCTGCCCCTATTCCTGATTACACGATCTGCCCTTTTGACCCTATGCTTGGCCCTCTTGAGCTTTGGGTGCAGCAAGACCCTATTACGGTAAAACTTCTATCAAAAGAGTTTCTTTTTTATCACTCCAACCGACCCAAGGGGAG
>Ga0194117_10004614_pt1 | contig 13041 bp, 7 predicted proteins | sample TA2MahsurfametaG_FD_160579 | JGI IMG/M metagenome (GOLD analysis project Ga0194117, IMG submission 160579) | Freshwater microbial communities from Lake Tanganyika, Tanzania - TA2015009 Mahale N1 surface | ecosystem: Environmental > Aquatic > Freshwater > Lake | place: Tanzania: Lake Tanganyika...
AGCAGTTTCTAAGTTACTAAACTTCAATATTAGATAGAATTCTTGAAACATGATATTTTGCAAAAGAAATATAAAGTGGAAGATCCAAATAAGAAGTTATACAGACAGACAGAATTACTCTTTTAGTATAGTAGATATTTATAATCCACAACAAAATGGCTGATATTCAAGTACATTTTCATTAACCAAGCAACAAAGATCTTTCCAAAAACAAGAGCCCGTCTTCTTAAACTCCAAAAAACTCCTTGCTAAAAAGACTGCCTCAGGATTCAGATACTATAAGAACGTTGGACTTAACTTCAGAACCCCCAAGGAAGCCATCGAAGGCAACTACATTGATAAGAAATGCCCTTTCACTAGCAACGTCTCAATCAGAGGCAAAATATTAAAAGGAGTTGTCATTTCAACCAAGATGCAAAGAACCATCATTGTCAGACGCGACTACCTTCACTACGTCCCCAAATACAACAGATACGAGAAGAGACACAGAAACTTGCCAGCTCACATCTCCCCCGCTTTGAACGTCAAAATCGGTGACATCGTTTTGATCGGAGAGTGTAGACCTCTTAGCAAGACTGTTCACTTCAACGTTCTTAAAGTGACTCCTCAAGAAGTTGTCGGAAACGTCAGAAAACAGTTCATGCTTTTCTGATCATCTGTTCAGTATATGACTCACCTAAACACTCAAATCTAACTTCTTTTAAAAACCTATTAAGTATAGTATCAATAACTATAAACCAAAAATCTTTCTTTTTCATTTTTATATGCAAAAAAACAAGGATAAAGGCAGTAATTAGAAAAAACTTGGCTCTGCGAATTATATATTAATATTAAATTAAATTAGTAATATTTATAGTCATATATTCCCATGAAGTTCATTTCAGCCGAGCAATAGCTTTAGATTCCTGATGGAGTTGAGGTCGATGTTAAGGCCAGACACGTCGTTGTTAAGGGAAAGTTGGGAACGCTTAAGCAAAGCTTTAGACACATCCCTATCGAAATTTTCAAGGGAAAATCAAAAGCTAACAAAAATGCACTTAAATTCAGAATGTGGCTCCAAAAGAAGAAAAGAAACGCAGCTATTGGATCTATTAGAAGCACCATTAGAAATATGATCCAAGGTGTCACCGTTGGCTACAAGTTCAGAATGGTCCTTGCCTACTCTCACTTCCCTATCGTCGTCAATGTCATCGAAAACGGTCGAGTAACTCTTTTTTTATGCAGTCAGTCGAAATTAAAAACTTTTTGGGTTTCAAAATGAACAAAAGAATTGATGCCCCTGAAGGTGTCCTCATCACTAAAAAAGAAGAAGAAAAGAACAACCTCACAGTCCAAGGTATCAACCTACAAGACGTTTCCCAAGTCTGCGCCAGAATCCAACAATCAACTGTCATCCAAGACAAAGATCTCCGTTCATTCCTTGACGGTATTTACGTTCAAGATGCCAGATTGGAGTTTGCTGATTGAGACTTCTATTTAAAATACAAAAATATTTATTATAAACCTTTATCTTGACTTGATACAAAATACTAAATTGGGTTATATATCATTTAAAGAGCTGATCAATGTATTGACCCACCAAAAAGTAAATGTTGCTATCTGTGACCATCCCTACTCGAGAGAGACTTAGTTGTTTACTAAATAAGAAGTTGATTACAGTTCGATAACTTTGTCTTACACTTAAACTCTCTAAATTTTGGAGTTTCCTATGTCATAGACAAGTAGATTTTTAGTACCGAGAGCCAAAAGATACATCTAATCTTTGTCAGCTTTCTGAAGAGCGCAAATTTGTTGAATTTAAGTGTCATATTGCTGCATTTAAATAACTTTTGAGTAAGCATTAAGAGAAAGATCAAATATTTTGATACTTTAATCTGTGAACCAACAAAGATAATCTACACTGTTTGATGTTATGAACAAGACTTGTCTAAGGATTTTATCTTCGAAGGTAAAAATGAAGAGAGGTCTGCTACTTTCCAAAGTAAAGACCTAAGTGATAAAAAATTAACATAAATAGCTTTGTTGGAATACGAAATTGTAGCAAAAAGATTTCGAGATGAGTTAAATAGTATTTAATCCCATTTGATCTGTATTATTTTAAATTTACCTCACTTTCGAACGTTTGGAGAGGTTCTTGTACTTGCAAAGAGCACATTTGAAGCTTATTATTACTCATAAGAAGATACTCATCATAAGCGCGCCAAAAAAATTATCCCTCGCCTTTGACTGCAACTTTAAAGGAATTAATGTTAATAACTAAGTACATTTATTGATTTTTGAAGCATACAAGTTGAGGGATTTGAGGATTGGGTTCAATTTTTATAATTTGAGATTAAAATGGTATTTTTAACTACACGGGCTATGATTCATCTTTCGTCAAATCAAAGAGAGTCACATGATTACCCTCGAATAATTGTATTACTTGTTAATTAGTAATAGATTCATCTATAGGTTTGACAAGCTCACCAAGTCTGATACTTGGAAAGATTCTTTAAAGAGTTATGGCTTCATTTATACTATCATATTTGAGCAAGTCCATTTCACAGTTTTCTGAGTTACTTGATAAAAATAATAGTACTATAGTAGAGTGAAAATATCGGTACCACCCAAAATGAATCTTCCAGAAGAGTTTTAACTTTCAGAATCGTTTGTAGGTAATCTTATTTTAGGGAATTTTTAAAAATATTTTTTTCCTTTTGCATCATAGACAATTTACTCAAAATCACGATTAGCAATCGCTGTATTGTATACTGAATTTGTCCTTTTGATGCCTTAATTTATTTGTTCTTAAAGTTGATATAAAGCTTCACTTCGTTCTTTTTTTACTTTTTAAGTCACCTTGCAGGTATGCGATTTCAAAAGATAAAAAGGTTAATTGCATTCCAAGTATTCACTCTAAATGATAAAACCATTACAAAGTTGACATGTGCTTCTATTTTGGCATAAATCAATCCTTTTTCAAGAATAGATAGTAAATGACCTGACCTCACGTCAAATCTGTACTCTTGCAAGGGTTGAGCAAGAGCAGCTTAGTTGAAGAGTGTGTAAGCAGTATGAGAAAGTCCAGCCTCAAGTAAATATTTATAGATCAGAGTGTTGAGTTAGTTCGATTTTAGCACTATCGACATAGATATAGATATAGGTCAAATTATAGATTTATTTAAGTAGAACCGCAATTCAAAAGATAAGATGGTGTGCTATATCAGAATCAGAAGATGTTTATAACTGACTGCTTCACTGTAGCCAGCGTTTCGTAAAGACTGCTTTATCCTCTCTACTTGGCGATTGAACCTTCAGCTGGATTTTTAAAGTATTTTTGCAAATTTTTATACATTTAGATGTATTCTGTGAGCTTCTTGTTAGCTTAATCTCGATCTCTATGAGCTTTCTCAAGTCTACGATTCAAGGCTTATATTTGATTCTCTCGACTTTCTTCGTTTTCTTTGATCGTTCTTTCTTGTTGAGCTTGAAGTTTCTCAACTTTACTTCTGAGGTTAGCTGAAAGTTAGCTCATTTCTTTTGCATGTCGTGATTGCTATTAGCTCAGATTATTCTCAAGAATAGAAACATTCTTTTTAAGAGATTAGATTTCAAATCTTAAGACTTTTTATTGATCACCTGAAGTGTCTGATTATCTAGCAAGCTTATCCTGAAGTTATTCTCTTTAAGTCTCAAGTTGTCTATTTTGTTTGGTGAGATCTCTTATCTGTTGATTAGTTTTTTATCTGAGCTCTTCAAATTGCCTTTTTTAAGAGGCTCTATCTTTTTAAGAGTCATTTAGTTCTCTTCTTGTTTTTTCTAACTTGAAGTTTAATTCTTCGTAGGCTCTATGTTGTTCTTTTAGCTGTAAGTTGCTTTCGGCTCTTGTCCTATCAAGTTAATTTTGTTTTGAATTGAGTTCACTTTCAAGGGCATTGATGTTATTGGTTAGTTGGTTAACTCTATCATGATAAGTTTCACTGTCTCTTTGCAAAGTGTTGCAAAGAGCGTTAATTCTTCTGTTTAGTTCTTGATTTTCTGATGTTGATCTTTCCTGTTGCTGATCAAGTTTGTTCTTTAAAGTGTCAATTTCAGCCCTAAAAGCAAGTTCTCTCTCTTCCTCTTGTATCTTTTGCTCTTTCTTATCCCTAATCAGATTCTGAATTTCTGCATTCTTGTCTCTAAGCAGCCAGTTGATATTATTGATTTCATCAATCAAAGTTTTGATTTCGTTTTCATGACCAGTGATAAGTTCAGTTGTATCTCTTCTTTGCAAATCCTTATACTTGACCTCAATGTTCACTACTTCCGATCTGTTGATTTCTTCAAGCTTAAGAATCTTTTCTCTAAGCCCTGCGTTTTCGTCCTAGAGCTTTCTAAGTTCTTACTCATAACGATTTCTCAAAGCTTTGTTGTCATTGAGTTGGTTTTCGAACTAATTATGTTTATAATTATTGGCAACCTTTAATTTATTGATTTCATCTTCGAGTAATACAATCTGAGAGGTATAGTTTTTCTTAAGTGTTTCAATTTCTACAAACTTTTAGTTAGAATTTTTTTCTTTAGTATACTCCAACTCGCGCTCCATATCGTGATTTGTTCTTGTCATCAAATTTTTAAGTTTATTGATTTCTTATTCGAATTTGATCTCACTCACCTCTTTTTCATTAATCACATCATTGCAACGAATAGTCATGAGGTCGAGCTCTTTAATCTTATCTTCTAGCATAAACTCAAGTTTTTGAATATGTGACTCATAGAGTTTGTTACTCTCAAGTCTCTCTTTCTTCAAAAGTTCGATTTCTAGTTAAAGACTGTGATTGACTTCTCCTAACTGGTGGGTTTTTATAGCATCCCGTTACTGCAGTTGGGCAGTGTTAGCCTTCAATCTTTCGACTTCATAGCGTCTCTCTGAGAGTTCACGTGCTAGATGATCATTATCTTGAGCGAGACGACTGTTTTCTTTGAGGAGAGCTTCATTTTTGAGTTAAAGTTCTTCTGTTTTTCTTATTTTGATTTGGAGCATTGATATCTAGTCAAGGAGACGACGGTTCTAGGACTCAGCTCTGAGTGCATTTTTGAGGTTGAGTTCCTATTCTATGAGCTCGCGCTAGATTCTAGGAGGAGAACGTCTTGAATAGTGACTGGGAGACTATCTGTAATAGCTCATTGACAGTTAAATTAAATATAACCTTGTATGAGTTTGATTTTATAAAATTCATTTAAAAATAATAAATAAAAATATATCTCTTAAATTCTTTGCTGGTCTTTTATCAAAATCTAATGAGATTATATTGATAAAAAACGATATAAATTATCAAATCTATCTACTGTACCACTTTGGAACTAAATGTTTCAAATTAGAATCAGATATCTCACGTGTCATCTTAAAGTCAAAGAGATCAGGGATTTGATATTACTTTCTTAACTTGGTATACACATCTTGTGATCTTAGCTAATCAAAGAATGGATGCAGCAACGCTTCTTCAGGTGTTATTCTTTTTGCTGGACTATACTTCATCACTTTATTTAAAAGATCATAGAATTCTCCACCAAATTGTTTCTTCTTTAGAACCTAGATAAAGCAAAAAGTACTTTCTACCAAAGTCTCGCACTAATTTTTGGAAACTGATACTTATCAAGATCACAATCTGGATTCATCTACATTATCTCCTAATATGTAGGTGTTCCCAATATCTTTATAATTTCTACAAGTTGGTCTATATTACTATCTCCTCTAAAAATCGGTTAAAGATAGACCATCTATATTAAAATACATCCAGCTGACCACATATCAATTTGTGTGGTATAATTAGTACAACCAAAGATAAGCTAAGGTGCTCTATAGCATCTCGAACAAATATAGGCTAAATTCGGCTAACCAGGAACCAATTTTTTTGCAGATCCGAAATCACAAATAAGCAGTTTCCAGTTATTATCATTAACTAAAATGTTCTGAGGTTTCATATCACGATGTGATATGTCAATTGATGTTAAGTATAGTAAGCCTCTAAACATCTGATATGCTAGAACTTTTAGCTTAATTCTTGACATCTATCCCTTGTTTTTGTATTTTTGGAGAGATTAGTAAAGATTGGAAGGGAAGTAGTCCATCACAACGTTGAGATATTCCTTCTCTCCTTCATAAGTGTAAAAACTATCCCGAATTTTTAAGACATTTGGGTGATTCAGAGTATTTAAAATTTATAGTTCTCTATTTTTGTATTTCTTGTCTTGAAAAACCCTCTTAATCGCTACGGTCTACAAAGTTTTTTTGTCCCTTGCCTTATGCACAATACCAAAAGTACCATTTCCTACTTTATCTTCAAACATATAACGAGCAGCTCCAACCATTCTACTTGATTCCTTCACTTCTTTATCCTCTCTATCTTTCTTATTCATAGATAGAGAAGGTTGGTCACGTTTATTCCCAAAAATTTTGTCAATCGCCACTCTATGGGCTTGAGTGAGAATCTATCTATCTTTAGCTTAAGTGTTAAGTTTTGAGGAGCTTTGTTTAAGTGCGATAGATTTGATCGGTCTCTGCTTTTTAAGAATAAGTGTTTAGCTTGCGTTATTAAGTTTCCGATTTTCAGCAAGCGGTACTTTTGGTTTAGCATTTGTATACAAACTGATTTTTTTACTATTTTCATTAGTTTCAGTACGAATCCTACGAGTTGTATCCTCCTTTGTAGATCTAATTTTAACTTTGAGGTTAGCTATCATCTCAACGATCACTATTATAATTCCATCGCAAGAATCATATTGTATAATCATCATAAAAATGGAATCGACCTTCCAACCCATAAACTACCTCAAATGCAACAAAAATGGTCTGCATGAACAGTAAAACCTTAACGTTGTCTGCCTATAGACAAGCTGTCTAGAAAATCTTGCCTGTTGCTGCGCTTGCATTGAATCAGAACACAAAAAACACAAGTATCTCGCTGGATAGTTAGAACACGACCTCTAAAAATGGTGATGAATGAAGTTCGTCTTCAGACTGCCACCTCAAAACCACATAAAATTAACATTGACATCATGCTAGATATCGCCAAATAACACGAGAGAGCAACATTTGAGGTACAATTAGATCTATGCAGCTCTTTCATAAATACAAAAGAGAGATTTTTGCCAATTTAGATAACATAGAACTTGCACTTAAAGGATACTACAATTATACTATCGACCAAATTTTACTCAAAAATTCAGATGGAAATATAGTAATCGAGTAGGCTCTATCCAGAGCTAGCAATCCAAAAACTCTATAAGAACTAAGAATCACTATCAAAAAATTAGTAGCCGTCATACCCGAATGTAGCTAAAAGGATAAAGATCTCTCATAAGATGAACTCAAACAATCCCTTTAATAAAATACTGGTAATATCCAAAAATCAATCAATACTTCCATGGGCTAGGTCAACTCCAAATTATCAAAATATCAAGCCAGTATCATGTTTCTGATCAATAACACTAATCTATGGCAGACTAAGTTTAAATTTTCACCTACCTATAAACATCCAGATGTCAATGTTTTAGCAGAAAATCGGGTTAAAGCTTGTAATAGCTCAGGATATAAATTTGCCATCATGGAACCAGGACTTGGAAAAACAGCTAGTAAAACATTCAGCTTTTTGATTAAAGAGTCAACTAGCAACTGGCTTGCTATTGGCTTTTGTCATAAAAAAGTAGTTGAGTCTAAAGCTTATTCATTTAGTTTTGGTTCGATCGGACATGGAGCATACATGATGAGCGCTAATGGAGGTAGCTGGTCCCATACCAAAACATAATACAATAACACAGTAAAAGCGATAAAGTTCGTGAAAGGAGATGTCGTTCATGTAAGCATTGATGCCACCTCCGAAAAAATTCTCTTTACGAAGAACAAAACCTCCTAAAAGTATGAATTACCCTTCGTCTATGACTAAAAAGACGAGTTACATCCTTGCGTTTTGTTTTACTACATGAACGATGAAGTCGAGTATCTAGGAAATACCAAAAAAGATTGATAAGAGTCTATTATAACTAATCAGCGTATAAATCTTTTAGAATTATGTTTTATTTCGAAATTTACATAATACACAAGATTCTAAAATCATTTACTTAATCTCTAAGATGCGAAAGTAATAATCCGAAGTATTTGGAGACGTCAAACTTATTTAAAACAGGCAAGGCCTACTTCTTGAGAAACCAAAAAACGCACAACAATAACTTTTCCACTTACGCGCACAAAGACATCTTCTTTCCAAACAGATGCTTCATAAAAATATTGATGAAGTGCTGAAATATCTACCCGGTACATTTGTAAATCTTGCTTTAAGGATGCTCTATTTTTCAATATGTATCGAAATGCAAGTAGAGCTCAATACTGAGGATAATCCTCTACTTAAAAAGTTGATGGAATGGACTGAAATTTTTCCAAAAGCCATTGCTTAAAACAAAGTACAATTTATGGCAAATATCACGCCTAAAAATGATGTCAGCTCCTTCACTGACTATGAATAGTACATCACCTTCCTCAATTTTATAGGTGCAGATCTTGTAAAATTGATAAAAAAGCGTAAAACCTAAAAATAATAAACTCAAATTTAAAAAAGTGAAAACACGAATTTAGCAGCTATTGACCCAGACGATCTGCTGGTTTTTCTTATCAACTCGTTGCCTAAAGTTTTGTATAATATCATCTTATCAAATGATGTTTTGCCTGGTTGCTATAAACAAAACTATAAAGCTATGGAAATTCTCTATAGACATGCTTCTTATGAATATTTTGTTAAAACTAAAACCTAATATGCCGCTCTTATGAAAATTATGGTCAAAACACTATTAAAGCTCGAATTGAAGCCTTCACAGCAAAAAGCTATGATTGAAATAGTCTTCCGCTATTTTTATGCTTACCATCATGAAAAGCAGTTCAATGCCACTGATATCTTCATTTAGGCTTTTAATAAATTGAGCTAAACTACAAGATTCGCCCTTGCTGATGAATTTGTCATGTTTTTGAAGATTATCTCTAAAATAGGAAAAATTAAATTTGTAAACTTCCTCGTCGAAAAGTCACCTTGGATTAAAGAAATCTATGTTAAGGTTCAGTAGAAGAATCTAGTTGGATATGCCAAGTAAAACTTTTCATCTTACAATCAACTTAAAGTAGCTGAGACAATAACTATCCCCAATGGCAAATCATAAATCAGAACATTTTAAGTCCTTGAAGATTATTCTCTAATCTACTACTCTTTGGATATCTTGAACCATGATATCACATTGAAGATGTATTATTTGGGCGAAACTACAGATAAAAAAACAAGCAAAATTCTTCTATTAACAAACGATAAACTTTCAGGTAAGCATCGAACTAATCTTATGGCTGCCAAAAAAGGTTTGTATCAATTCTAATTCGATAACACCTATTCATGGATCAATAGTAAAATAATCAAGTTCTAAAAAGTTATCTTGAGTCCTCTTTAGCTGAAATCTCCACAATAAGATCAATGGATACCCAATTTTTATGATGACATCTACCTCAATCAAATGACTGATAAGAAACAAATCTATCTCATACAAAAAGTTGGGCCTTAACTTGAAGAAACTGGATACTAAGGCACAGGAAATATTACTAAAGTAGGGGAATTTTTCAACTTGAAAGTTATTAGAAATAATCATCTATATGAATTTGAAACCACATCTGAGTAGAAAATTGTTAAGAAGTTTAACGAGTACGCAGATAAGAAAATCAAAATCAAATGGACAGTCAACGGTGACGTACTTTCTTGTTTATTTAGCCTATTGATACCCCAGATTCCAAAGAAATTATTTTCAAATGTAAAGAAAAAAAAGTAGAAAATGAGCCAAAAAAAGAATAAACCATACTTACTCAAGAGACCACATCATACAAAGAGAACGTTTAGTCGTAAGCAGCAGAGACATTAGCAAACCAGCCTTTATAACCCTCCAAATAATAAGTCCAATGATTTATATGTATAAACTTTAATTGAGACAGCATCATAAAAAAGAAAAACATTAAAGACGTCCAGTAAATCCTTCAAAAATAGTTATAAATGCCTCAAACAAATAGTATATTTGTTAAGCATCCATATCCAAACTATCCAAACCTGCGTGGCCGAGAAAAATATAAAGTTCAATCCAATTGTGGCATTATTAAAATGGTCTGAATTTTACAATTTAAGCTCTATAATTATCCATTTATGTGAGCTTGATTTTTTCTTCTATTCTTTTTGCTTCTTAGTCTTCAATACTTGAGCCAAATCTGCAGTTATAGATGATCAATATTAGGTGACCTATGATTCAAGTGGCTATTATTCTAAGAGGAAATATCCCCACCATGACCCCCCTTCACTGTCTGATCCTTGGAGGTATGCCATAATGGCACCCACAACCTCTAAAAAAAATTTTTTTAGTCTACTCATCTTCTTAATGTTTCCTAAGCTATTTTTTATCTAAATAAGTCGGTCAGTCAATTTTTCTTCTCTGCTAGTTTCTATTTCAATAATTAAATATTATACTTTCTGAATGTTATTTATAGCTCTGCAAATTATTGTTCTCTGATCGCTTCTATCTAAATAATGTTTTACTTTCGCATAAACATGAGATATCATGGAGTTCGGTAAACTTGGACCACTTCTTTAGAAATTATAGGCCCATTGATTTAAATATAGCTTTATTTTCTCTATAATTACCATTTTCCCAATTACTAATATCTTACTTTATTATTTTTTTAGAATGAGCGAAAGCTAAACTCTTAATCTTCAAGACAGACAAAGAAAAATCGATAATCTACTCAACAAAACAGTTTTAGACATCACTGTCTTCTCAGCAATCGGATGGACCGCAGGCATCTTTGTAGGTCTCTTTTTCCATCGTGCAGCACCCGTCCGCAATCTACTCGCCGGAGCAGGAGGCAGTTATGGTTATGTTAGCAACCGTGTCAATCTCAGAAAATACGTCTGATGCTTGATATGACTTAGAAATACCAATAAATATTAGTAACTAAACTATACTTGAAAAATATCAATCACATATTGACAACCTCAATTTGCAGAGGACACTCCCTTTCATTCTCATAGTTCACAGGTTCTCCTTTGATCTTTTTGAGCATAAACTTCACTTGCTAAAATCTAAATAAGTGAAACTTTACCTTTGATTGATTTAAGTATTTCGCTTTAATTCTGCAGAGTTAAGATCCAGAGCTTGTTTGTCTTTACCTTGCGAATTAGAGTAAAGCAATAGATCTTTTTCTGTATAAATGATGATTTGGCTCTTATCGTTGAAATTCACCTGGATTACTTTATTGTTTAATCTGAATAAAATTCCTTGCTAACTTTTCACCCATTTTTTGATGTATATGAAAGAAGGAACTTCCTTCTTTTAACATGTTAGATCGTTAGAACCGCTCTGTAAATATTTTTGAAAGTATTGCATAAGAGTTAGTTTCTTAGAAAGTTATTTATCTTAAGGGGTGGAATTGGCACTAAAAGATATCAGTTTCTTATTTTCATCACTTTAATTATTGACATAGTCTACTTTTCTGTATAAACATAAAAATACTGTCCAGAATCATCTATCACCATTTTAGTAGAGTCATTGAAATAAATTCCTGTTGTTCCATCCGACAATAAGTAGCCAAGCCCATACTTCGAAGAGTAATCTACCCATTTTTTAACATAAACAGAATGATAGCCTGCTAGATTCTGTCTCATATAAGTTTTTGAATTCTAAGGTTTATTAAAATAATTATTGTTGATCATCTTCTCGCAACTTTTGAGTTGATACATATTTTCCTTTGTATTTTGCCTGTTATAGAATAAATTTCGATTGAAACCTGTTGTAGTATGCAGTAGCAACCTCTAGCTAATACCTTTCTATGATTTAATACGATCCAAATCGGATTAAACTTTCGATTCTGTTTTCGTTGATACAAATTTAGTGGTACTATGGGATATGAAGCCATTTTATTAGAAGATTGCTTTGGTTGGAGTGTGATGTAATACTGAAGCTGGCATCTGTTTAGGCATCTTATTGCTTATCATGAAAGGATGAACCAAAATTTATTATAGAGATAGTCTTTTATTTGATTAGACAACTAAAACTTTTGATATCAAATTTTTAGCATTTTGAGATAGACCAAGATCTTAGTCGAAAGTAAATTGACACTCTTTGATTCTTTTGTAGGTTTTTTTAACATCAGAGGTTTCAAAAGGTGGGCGACCACATAGTAAAGTATATGTCATAACTCCCAGCGACCAAACATCAACCTCATATGAATGTCCGAGATTATTAATGATTTCAGGTGCAAGATAATTGGGTGTACCACATATAGTTTTTCTCCTTTCCCCCTCATATTACAGCTTGGCAGCAAGTCCAAAATCCCCTATTTTAACATCCATGTTATGACTAAGCATAATATTGCCCAATTTAAGACTAAATAACTTCAAAATTACTCTCGATGTATAACTTTTTGATGATGGATATAAATAAGTCCTTGGATAAGCTGATAGAGATAATATTGTAGTTAATTTTCAGTTATCCTCTTTCTCTTCTTCATCATCTCATTCAAAGTATTGTTCGAACATAGTTCTAAAACAATATAAACGTTCTAGCTATCCTCAAAGACATGGTTAAAAAGTACTATATTCTTATGCTCGAGAGATTTGTGGATTTTTATTTATGTTACAAGCTGAATGTAGGATTATTTACTTTCTGCTTCGCTTTATTTTTTTTGAGTGTTTCCTTTGAAACTATTTTGATTGCAGATATCTTTTTGGTTTCGAGGTTTTAAACCTAGTAGCAACGGGCAAAGCCACCCTTACCCAAAAAACGTTTTTTAAGATACCTCCGCACGACTGTATTATTCATTTTGCTATTTCTTTATTCGATAATCTATTGATCGGTGTTTAGAAGTGAGTTTTCTTTGTTTGACATGTTCTTATTAGAAATTATAATTTTTCTATAATGCAATCAATCAGAAAATCAAATACTATTTTCAAAACTTAAGATCATGGTTGTCGATTTAAACTTATTTTTTTTAAGAATGGAGTAATCTTA
>Ga0194117_10004621_pt1 | contig 13028 bp, 7 predicted proteins | sample TA2MahsurfametaG_FD_160579 | JGI IMG/M metagenome (GOLD analysis project Ga0194117, IMG submission 160579) | Freshwater microbial communities from Lake Tanganyika, Tanzania - TA2015009 Mahale N1 surface | ecosystem: Environmental > Aquatic > Freshwater > Lake | place: Tanzania: Lake Tanganyika...
AGTACAGACTCATTGCCCATATTGTTCAGCTTAATCTGAACAAAAACCTTAACTTCTAAACCAAAGTCAGCTGGAAAAGGAGTAAGAATAGTTTAAGGTAGATGTTAATAAGGCAGAAACAGAGTCTGTAACGCATCGTGATTGCTGTTCACTGTTTGACTAGAAGCTTTAGTTAGAGATGAATCTGGTGTTCAACCATTAATAAAACCGATTCGAGCCTAAAATGGTATATTTCTATCTAAAAAGACCTAATTTTCAGTGATGGTGATTTATCAGGGCAAAATCAAAAGTGGTGGATTTGTGAAGTATGACGTTGCGCAAATAGTCAATAATAACATTAATAGTATCAACTATCCTAACAAGATTAAAAAGTAACACTCAGTCTCATACAATGCCCGGATCCTAAAGCTACACTTTAAATCATTTTTGACTACTAAATTATTAGTGAGTCTTCGAGATCTCTGTTCAACTAACTAAGGTATACTTTATGATATGTAGCATGCTGAGCCCTTCAGGTGAATCTAACTTGTCGTTGATTAATTTTGGTTAAGAGGAAAAAAATTAGCCTCAGAATAATACAGATATCGTACCTTTTGAGCTTGTTCAGTAGAAAGAAAATACAAAAGAACTTCCTTTAAAATAGCGGTAAATCCATAAGATAAATAACATTTTAGACAAATTTTAAAGTATCTCAAAGAGAGTGAAACCAACTCAAAAGTCTCTCTTTTTTGACGAACAAAACTCAACTAAAAATTAGAGTTTGGAAATATCTTTGATCCCCAACTAAAACTAAGAGAAGTTGAAAACTCAGATATCATAATTGGAGAAGAATCTTGAACTGAAATAATCCTTGATAAAAGAGTATTAAAAAAAATTACAAGAAGCAGGCAGAAAGATATAGGAGTTTGAAATCAAACTGTAATTGTCATAGTAAAAATTCAGAGACTTAAAAGCCTCAAAAGAGAGCATTAAAATTGACCATGTTCCGATTGAAAACGAAAGAAAGTATAGAGAACTTTACTAAAAGTCCCAAAAAGAACTAGAATAAATGAGAGATAAATTATAAACTGAACTCAATTTCTCAAAGAACCAAAATTTCACGAGATTTGTATAATAGGTCAGAGCGATCGACGAAATACCTTAGTTTTAGTAATACAAATAAAAGCTTCAATAAAATACCTAAAAAACAGAGTAGTTATAGAGAGAAAATGTTTAGTTGCAAACAAAAATCGCACAGATGAGTCATAATATTGCTCAACTTTTCAACGCTGCCTATGACTACGGAGGTCCGAAACTCTTGGATTATTTGCAAACTTCAATTGGGCTGACTTAGCAAGATGCCTGAAGTATGATTATTTGTATAATAATTTTGAATAAAGAACTAATGTTATTGTAGCAAAAAAATAACTGGAATCAGCTGATCCATGTTACTCTTTCATTTTTGTTTAAAGCGATGTGGTAGGCATACAGATTTATGTAGATTTGTTGAGACATTTTTTGTTTTAGGTACAGAAGGGTATCCTTTTGTTAGCAACAAATCTTTAACTCTTCTATCTATTTTCGTTTTTGCTGAATCATACAGATTATTCTATTGTTGCTGAGGAGCATCTTCATGTTTTGAAGTTAGTTAAGGAAGGCAAATCTCTTTGATACATCTTATTTATGTTTATTTTTTGATTTTATGGAGTACCTCGACCTATTTTTTCAATGTCTTGTTTATATTTTCTTCAATTTTAATGGCCTTATCTATCTCTTGAATCAAGGACTAGAGAGGACTTTAGTTTAATTAGTTTTGGTGCTTTTTGCGGTCAGATTCAAATATAAAATGCATGAGCAACAAAAAAATATTATAGTAATGATTAGGTATAATTTTATGGAAAATAAAATAGGTAACGGTATGCAGAGTTGATGTGCTGTAAGATAATTCTAAAGAAATTTTATATCAATTCATATCTTTTGTTAAATATTATTTTTATAGTTGATGAGAAAGTTAACTATCATTTTCTGGACCATATTTTGGCTGTTTGTCTACAAATTAGCCTTCTTAGAAAGATATCAACCCAAAACTGACAGGAAATTCGCCATCTTCAGAGACGAACAAGGAGTACCCCATGTTTATGCCAAAAACTATAAAGATATACTTTTTGGTTTGGGATACGCTGAGGCCCAAGATCGGCTTTTTAGCATTTTTTTCAAAAAGATGTTGATTTAGGGCCGGACATCATAACTATTTGGCCCTGATGCAGTCACTTGTGATTTATAAATGAGAAACCTTGGTTTATTCTAAACTGGAAAAACCAACAAACTTCATACTGACCCTGAGACTCTTTAACTGCTTCAGGCGTACGTAGATGGCATTAATAGCTATGCTAAATCTACAAAAATGATGCCGTTTTAATTTTATTTATTCTGGTTGAATTGGGAAGACTGGAAGGTTTAAGATACTCTGGCAACTATTAATTTGATGTCTTTTGTTCTTTAGTTCGATTGGTTTTATGAAATCGCAAGGCAAAGGCTGCTGGAAACGGTAGGCTTTGATTTGGCTCGAAAAGTCATGTCATATGGAGGTAACAATCTTTTCAGAAGTACAACAATTATAAGCGATGAGGAACTGAAAGAACTCGGGAAATATTAAGATTACAGCTTTTAACATCAAAAAGAAGTTTTGAAGAAACACTGGGCAAACAAAAACATCACTCTTGGGTCAGTACATTTTCCGTAAATCCAAACCGCATTGGAAGGTTCAGGTTCTAATTCTTGGACTATTGGAAAGTAACATACTCAACATGGGAAACCTATCTTGGCAAACGATCCTCATGTCGGTACTATTCTACCCAATATGTTTTACCACTTTGAAATTGTCCTATTAGCACAAGACAACACTATTAAATCAAGAAAGTTTGGAGCGATGCCTGATGGAATTCCAACACTATCGCTGGGTATCTCTGAATTAACAGCTTGGTCTGCAACTGCTGCCTACATCGACAACAAAGATGTTTACTATGAGACTGTTAGAAACAATAGTGGAAAAATGCAGTATTTGTTCAAAGATGAATGGTTAGATTTCAACTAAAGAAAAGAGACTATAAAAGTGAGAGGAGCTAAAGACATTGAAGAGACCTTTTATCACACTCACAGAGGAGTAGTAATTGAAACAATTTTTATGGATATTCATTGGAAATATGGCTACCCTATGCCCAGTCAATATAAAGACAATCATACTCTCACTCTAGTTGCTACACATTACAGACCAGATAATTCTTCAGCAAAAGGTTTTGTCAATCTTCTAACTTTTGAAACTTATGAGTAATTTGACTAAATTAGAAATCTTATCAAGCATCCAAATATTGATGGTACTTGTATTTATCCAAATGGAAGTTTTGCCTACTATGGAGTAGGGGGAATTCCAAAGAGAAATATCCCGGAAATGGGATCATTTATCAAGGATGGAAACTCAGATGAGTATGAAATGGGAGAAGATTTGTCAGCTTCAGAAATTTTGATTATTATGGATCGAAAGTAAGGCTACGTCTCCATGGCAAATAACCGATTTGCTTCAGATAACTATAAATATCGGTCTAGTTTACATTAAATCACAACAGGCAGAGCTTATTTTCTGGACAAATTCATCAAACAAAAAATTCAAAGAAAATAGAAGTTCAGTTTTGATGACATAAAAAACTTGCAACTCAACCAAAAAGATTAATTTTTAGCTGAAGTTCTGCCTAAATTTACTAGCAAACTGACAGAGTTAAGAAAAGTATGGTCAAATCCTCAAACAGAGTTACTTTTTGGAAAGTTGATTAACTGGGATGCAATAATATCAAGAGATTCTGTATAGGCAAGTATTTATCACGTATTTTAACATCTTTTCCACTACTCTCTTTTTACCTTAACAAACTTGACTGAGTTTTAAAGAACCTCAATAGTCACACATGCATTTTTCTAAAACTTCTATTTCGGACTATTATAAGAATTTGGTAATGGAAAATTGGGATCTTAAGATAAGATCTTATGTCAAAGTTTTGAAACTGCAAACTATCCTCATCTACATGCTTGTGAAGCAAGTATAGCTTTGGCATTCAAAAAACTACCATAAGAATTGAAAAAACTGTTTGGAAGTGACAATGTTGAAGAATACCAATGGGGAAAAATCCATAAGCAGACATTCAAATCTGTACCATTTTCAGATGTTCCTCTTCTGAATCATTTTTGGAATAGAGATTTCCCTGCTGGTGGTAATTCTAGAACATTGAATGTGGCTATCAGTGCTTACTAGGCCAAAAAGTACGACTCCATAGGAAGCGCAGCTTTCAGATTTATAACTGATTTGAACACAACTTACTACAGTATTGAGGCAGGTCAAAACGACAGAATTATGAGTTCACATTTCGACTAATTTATCGACAAAAACATATATCTGGAGTATCATTCTCGCAACCCTTTCGTATAAGGCCTACCAAAGGGATGGTAATCGTATGTAAATTTACTTGAATGATGATGTAACTGAATTTATTAAATTAAATTGATATAAAGCTTTACTTATAATGATCTTAATAAAGAAAAATGAAAAATTACACATGTCAAAGTTGGTCATTATCGATTTCATCTTTACTATATATTTACAGATAATTGCCAAAGTATCTAGCGCCAAAATTTTCATAGGATTTGGGACAAATGCTAACTGTTATAATAAATTTAAATGAATAAGAGTACGATCAGACAAAAAAAGTCGGCTATTCTTCATGAAGCCTCAAGAGACAGACTTACAGTTTTATCTTCAAGTCGCAGTCCAATTAAAATTGTTAACGGCATCAAACTTTTCAATTTTTCAGACATCGACTCATACAGATTGATAAATAAACCCTACCTTAACAACCAAAAATCTTAAATGATAAAAACTAAACTTGATTTGTAAAAATCGGCGATGCTGATCACAAAATAAAGAATAAGAAAGGGACATTCTTTTGTGAAGTACAACTTAAATCCTTTTGTTTAAAACAAAATTACTGATAGAATTGTGAAAGACTAAGATGAGTTACAGCCTCAAATAAGAAATTTAGTGTATGAGGTTAACGATATGAAAAACAAAAAAATTGACAGGCAAAAACACTTTGCTGCTTTGAATAATAAAAAGGAGTAAGCAAATAAATTTAGTAATTTCGTAAGAAAAATATCTATCAATAAAAAGCATACTAAGTCAATGATAGATCTGCCCAAAACTAGCGAAATCGCCCCATAAGACCAATTTGTAAAGAAGTAGAAGTAACCCGAGCTCTCTTTGGATACGATTATTAAAATAGATTAATAAAATGCATTTAAAGATCGTTATAAATCTATCAACATCTTTAGAATTTTGTTTGACAAAGATTATTTCTTTAAAGACAAAAAGCTACTTGATCGTTACAAGTTCTGCCTCAATTCTATGATTGAAAAGAATATCTCTACAAAGTTACCTATTTACAGAGACCTTTCACACGAAGCTAGAGGCTGTGTTGGCAAAAAGCCAATTAAAATGCCTGAAAATAATGACTAGTTTAGCAGAGAAAACATCAAGTTTGAAGATCTGATCAATGTAAGTGCCGGTAGATATACATCTTAGTACATTTACAAACAGTTAAATGCTATAGATAGATTCAAGTCCTAGTAATTTGGTTAAGTGTCTGAATAAGATGACTAAGAGCTGAAAAAACTGAGTAAAATGACAGTGACTGAAAATAATCATCAAGAACTAAGGTAGATAGATCAATTTAAAGACCTCGAGCTTTCACCGTTAGAGAAGAGATATGAAAAAATCTGTTAAAGGAGAAAGGAACAAATTTCTGCTAATTTGATGAAAGAAAAGCATCTGGCCAATTCTTCGATTTATGATAAAGCAATACATAAACAGTTGAAGAAAGAAGTTTAGAGGGACTTAAGGAATTTTGTTTAAAGTGATTTCAAGTATCCCAAAGCAATACCGGATAGGAATAGACACGTACGCTAAACCAAAGAGTCCAAGAACAGGATATAAATCGTCAAAATGAAAAAGCTGCTTTAGACTTATTTATTGAAAAATAAGAATGACTAGCTCATCAGCCGACTTATAAGCAGCCGCAAATGATAGTAAGTGTTTCAATTTTTCAATTGAACATACTGAACTTAATACTAAAATAATTCAATTCGTATAAACAATTTGTTTGCTTATCTTCACAGTTACTATACCTCCCGGACGTACCATCGAAGCTGGATTCTATTTCAAGTTTTCGGGCACAGTGAACTCGTTTCTTTCTAAAAACACTCTTAAGTCATAGAAGATACCTTCATCATCTGTAGTAAGTAAAGTAAAGGCTTTTCCTTTCATACCTGCTCTGCCAGTACGTCCGCTTCTATGAACAAACTCACTTATATTTTTAGGTGCATCGTAGTTGATTACTGCATTAATTCCTTTGACATCTAAGCCTCTGCCTGCTAAATCAGTAGCTACCAAAATTTCAACTCTTTTTGTTTTTAATTTATTGATAACTCTTTATCTCTCTTCTTGACTTTTTCCTCCATGATATTCTGCAACAGATCTGTCGGTTCTTTTTTTGATGATGTTTGCAACTTTTTAACACTTTTCCCTTGAGTTCACAAAAACTATAATGGGTCCATTTAATCCTCTTAAAATTTTGTTAAGTCTATCAGGTTTAGAATTTTAATCAATCAACTAAACATGCTGGTCTATTTCTTTTTTACCTCCACCTGGCTCACCGATTGTTATGTAGGTGTAATTAGTTGATAGCTTTTATTTTCCTAACTTCTCAACCTATGGTACCATAGTTGCACTAAACATATGTATAATCTTCTTGTGCTAACCAAACAACGAATGCTATCCGCTGCTATCAAGTATGAACTAGATATCATCGGATAGATTTTAGGAAACCATCTTGTCAGCCTCATCAATCACACACCAACTCAGTCTTTGAAGAGAAAGATGATGTTTTTAAATGAACTACTTGATTCTGCCTGGTGTTCCAATCAGAATATCACAACCTTTAGAAAGTTAAATGGATTGCAATTAGAATTGCCTTCCTCCCACAGCCACAAAAGAGGACAAATTGAGATTTTTAGTAAACTTTTTAAACTACTAATCAATTTGTTAAGCTAACTACCTAGTTGGGACTAATATTAATGCGTAGGGTCCTTGGTCAAAATTATTCATGTTAAGCCTTTCTAAAGGAAGTAGAAATTGTATAATTGGAAACAAATATCCGAGAGTTTTACCTTCTCCTGTAGGAGCGATTGCCATAAGATCTTTATGCATCATACCAATCGGAATAGATTGCATTTGAATCGGTTTTGGTTTTTCAAAAGCCAATTTTTTCAAATTTTCAAGTAATGTTAAGTTTGCTCCATCAATTTATTTCCATTATCGTACTGGATATGGAGCCTTGCCACCTCTAATATAGATTTAGTGATCCTATCTAAAAATCCTCCAATCCCGATCCTACATCTTTGAAAGTTCCTTTTCTTTCCATGTTTGTCCGAAATCTTTTTCGAGAATGTCTTTATTTTTTGAGCTAAGTTGTGAGGCAAACATTGGAACAAATCCTTGAGAAGTATCTTCGCTTTTGTCCCATTAAAAGAGTAGTTGGCTTCGATACTGTGGATTAAAGCGCTTTGATTCTTCTACTTTTTCTAAGCCGAGTAGTTTGGACTTCATTTTAGCTCTCTATTACAGTTCATTTTTAGTAATTTCCCGATATTTATTATCTCTAGATCTTTCTCTGATCTAATCAAAACTGTTATCATTTTAATGCCTAATAAAATGTTCGCTTATTATAGGTTACTCTAGTATTTTATTTTTTGTTTATGGTTACTTTCTAAGTGTACTCTCATGGTTGCCTTCTCTTATGGAGTCTTGAACTGTTTCTGAATGATGGGTTGAGTCATAGTTGTTGTGTGTTTTATCGATGTGGACTATATCTTTTTCGGCTTTAATGATTTGTCTCTATTTTTTAGGGATGAACTTAAGTTTCATTATAAGAGACTAATAATTATAAAACTGAGATAAATCACATCCAATAAATAGCTATAAGTAAAAAATGCTTTCTTGAAAAATAATGATTGATCAAATCATTTTGACTTTATATTTGGCAAACAGACAAAGATTTTATAATATTTGAGTTGTATCCAGACAAATGGAACCGAATTTCGTGTACTTGAGCTGGGAAAGTAGAAATAGAAACCGCAATCTAGAATTCAAAAATGACAGCTATGGTACCATTGCAGTCAAAACTTCAGTAGGTGTATACAAAAACAATTATGCTGACTTTGTCATGCAAAAACATGGCACCTACTATTGGGAAATCAAAATTTATAAAGGTAACTACTTCAAAATTGGAATCATCAAACACTCAGAAATACCTAATGTAAAAAAAGCTTTCTCGGACATCAAGGATGGATATGCATATTACTCGACAGGCAAACTGAGAAATGGATCTAATAAAGATGGATCTGACTTCAAGAAGGGATATGGACCCGGAGACACAGTCAAAGTCAAATTTTAACCAAAATAAGGAAAACTCTGGTTCGGACTTAATTAGTCCCCACTTGAAGTGGCTTTCTCATCGGCTGATTTTAAAAAGGGAGGATACGTCGCAGCAGTAGGTGCTCTTCATTAGGGAAGCCGTTACAGTTTTACCTTACCTGATCTTTAAGACTGATTTAGTATCATAAGATATCTATGAAATAATCAAGCTAATTAAGGTTCTTGTTTTGGCAAAATTTTTATAAGTACCTATTATAAGTTTTTGTAGAGCACATACGCAGACGTACAGAAAGCATTATTTTACTCTTCTGACTTCTTTTTTTTGTAGTATTTTATAAGTCTCTACTGTTTAAAAACATTTAAAAACTAATCTATTAGCCTATCGTATTTGGCAAGTCTCTCCTCTCTACTTAGATCTACTCTCGTCATTGGGTTAAAAGTTTTGATTTTTATTAACTCATCCCTATATAAATTTTAAAGTACTTAAAAAGTAGAACAATTGTATTAATATTATCCATTGCTCCTTTGACGAAAGTTGAGTTTTTTTCTGTGATCATTACACTATTCATCATCGAAGTCAACTAAGTTCCTACTTCAGGAGAAACACCCTGTTTGAAAAGTGGCGTTGTGAGTATAGCTGTTACACATTCTAGTTTGATCATATAGTTCACTCTTTATAAGAAGCAATTTACTTTCCAAGCATATCTAGAGCTGCTGAAACTTTTCCATTTTTCCAATAACTCAGAATAGGACTAATGCTTTTCCTTCTCTAAACTAAAATACATTCGTATTTATTCTTTTCTTTTATGATATCTTCTATAAGTTCGAATTGCTTTAATTTCTCCTTCTGCTCATTATCTGGCACGTAATTAGAAAGTCTCATGAGAGTTGAATCATAAAGTATGTCTTTTTCTTAAGTATTTTAGATGTTGTTGTGATTCTAAAAGGTTTCTTTGACTTTTTATTGAATAAGTCTCTATCTTTGCACTCTTTCTTGGTAAAGTCTTTCTTGTTCTTTTTTTTCTTGTTCTAGTTTTTTGAGACGCTATTGTTCTTTCTTCTACTTTTACTCTTTTTCTTTGAGTTGTTTTTAAAGTAGTATCCTTTATCTTTATCTTTACTTTTCTATTTCCATTTATTTTCTCTTTTTTTCCATCTACTATCTTTTCTTCTCCATTTATACCCTTTTCCTTTCCATCTATTCCTGCTTCTTTTTCTATAACTCTTATCTCTTCTTCTATATTTCTTCTTTCTTCTCAATTTCTCTGTCTCTTGTCGGTTTATCTTCAATATTGTTCACCCTTTATACAGCTATTCCGACTATATTCTGAAGTTCACTAAAATCAAAGTCACCTTTCTATAATCCTTGTCTACCGATTTTAGGAAGCACAAAAGATTACTAACTTGTCCTTGAATTGTTTTTGAGTTTACTATCCAAATCACATACCCATAAATTTAGAGTTGCTCCAGCGAAAGAGACTGCTGTCACAACATTTTATCTGACAGTCATGTCTTGCACTCCCTTCCAGTTCGTTTCATATGTTTATACAAGTAAGCCATTTTTAAGCATATTCCAAGATTTCAAGACATCATTAGCAGCAGTGAAGAGTGTTTTGCCATCTGCACTGAAGCAAAGACCGGTGGGAGGTAGCGAAATCATTGCCGTGGAGCTTACAAACCCAAAACATTTTTATTCACATCTAAAATACTTGACTGTTTTATCCATACTTGAAGTCGCAAAGAAACAATCTTCAGGATTGAACCTTGTTCTCAATATTGGGCCATTATGCTCATTTGAAATGAAGATTGGACGTTAAAGATTTCGGAAATCCCACAGACGATTGGAATTATCCTATGACCCACTAAGTAACATACTACCATCCGGACTTATAGCTATTGAATTCACCTGCTTAGTATGACCTTTCAATACTGCAGTTGCATTTTTCTAGCGTATGTCCCAGACTTTTATAGTTGAGTCGCAGCTACCACTTGCAAGCATGTCAGGTTACTAAGGGAAAATTCCAAAGCAATTGATTGGTGAAGAACCTTTGAGTGTTCCAGTTGCTAAATTTGTAATGTATTACATTTTGCAGTTTACATATCCCAAATATGGATCATGCCTCTATTAGTTCCTGAAAAGATCTACTTTTCGTAGTAGCCTAGAGCGACAGCAGTGACTTAAGCATTTTGATTGCTGCTATGATTGCTGTAGATCTGCATTTTTATCGTGTTACGCCAAGCTACTCATCATTTTAAAAATCAAAGAGACGAGTATTGTTAGCTGAGTCTCCGACGACAAAATATTTTTTGAATTCAGTGCCTATGTGGGTTGAATTCGCCTTGGCTCCGTTGAGTGAAAACTCCCCTTCATTATTAACATCGTACGTAATTTGTAGCATTTTCTCCTCATTTAAATATACAACTATTTATTATAGAAACCAACCAAAGTTATTATCCTAACTTCATTACATCATTTCGAGAAATATAATAAAATCAATCAGAATCTTCACTCTTCACGGTTACTCTGTGACATCTTGAATTTTATAGGACGTGGCTGCTAAAAGGTAGAAGACCTACCACTCTATTACTCCTCTGGGTCACGTTGCTGATTCAATCTTTTGGGAATAGGAGATTTTGATCTTTACTCGTATCGTCGGATGTTAGGTTCGTATTTGTCACTTCTGACTGCAGTTTGATTGTTAAGATTTGTTACTACTCTGCTTGTAGAGACATTAGAGGTAGTTGAGAGTTGAGAAGGCAGTTATCTATTGACACCAGAATAGGGTATACTAGATTGATAAGCTCCCGTATAATTTGAAGTGGTTCTTAAAGCAGGTCTCTAATTGAGACTTTTCTGTAGGGCCATAACGAGTTTGGTTTAATCTTGCAGTTTCAACTGCATATTATCTAATAGTTCTTGAAGGTTCTTTATTTTATTGTCTTTATCATTATTTCTATACTGCAATTATTAGTTCTCTCTGGTTAGAGTAAGTTCAGTTTTCTTTAACTACTTCACTTCCTTCTCTTGGTCTTTTATTATTTATCCTCTCTAAGATAGCTTCTACTTTTGTCGAGCAATTTTTTCAAGAAGCTAAACATTGTTAGAGTTGAGCTTTGAGTTTTAGCCTTCTAACTCAGTAATTTTTGTTTACAATTTGATAATTTGCTTACGTTGGTCTACATTTTGGGTTTCTAGAGATGAGATCTGGTTATTGTTGGTCTCTTTCAGTTGGATAGTTGAAGAAATTATGGTCTTTTTATCTTCCAACTCACTTTTGAGAGATTATATCTTGCATGACAACTCAGTTATGGTCTTTTAGTTTTGGAATCGTCTATCTGACAACTCCTTATTCTCTGTTTTTATTACTTAGTAGTCTTTGAGGTATTTTGCGACATCTTTTTCGAGTCTGGTTATTTTTGTATTTTGCTCTCTTTCATTTGCCTAAAAATTAGTTATCCTTTATTTTGCTTCAAGGAGTTTATTAGTTAGATCTGTTTTGGATTTCGCTAATGCATCATTCTCACTATTTAGTTTCTGTTTAAGTTCTTTAAGTTACAACTCACTCTCACGTTTTATCTTAGCCATTTAGTCTCGGTACTTGGATTAGAGTTAATTTAGCTTCTTTTTCTACTCAAATTTTAATTGCTAAATTCTTTTATCACCATCTCTTTTAAACTCATTGAACTAAGCATTAAGACGTTCAAATTCATAGTTTCTCTGAGAAAGAGTGTTTTACAGATTTGATATCAATCCTTTAGCTTTCGATAACTAATCTGCAGCAGTAATGTATTTATTGGATAGATGTTACTTGAGTTGTTCATCATTGGCTAGTTTGAACTAAAGCTCAAGGTGAGTTGACTCTTTGTATCGATTTGATTAGAGAACAGATAGTTTTCCCTATCCTCCTTTCCTTATTTCTGAGTAAGAAAAGACATACACAAAGCTAGGTGATTGTTTTTTTATTCATTTTGGTACTCATTTTGACACTATTTAAAACATTCTTTGAGCATATCCGGAAATCCGTTATAACTAACTTTCAACTTTTGTTGATGCTTGAGATTCATGAAATCTCCCTCTCTAATCGCGAACATCCACAAAAATCTTCTAAATCATTAAAGCATTACGGATTTATGTCATCTGTTAGTAAAATAGTGAGTAAAGAGTAACTTTTTTCGGACCTCATTTGTATCTGAATCCTTATTCTTTGCTCGTATTCTTCTCTCTCAAAAGATTTTATTCTGACGGTGATAACTTCATTGAAAAGATATTTTTAATCAGGAAGATAAGCTTGAGATCGAGTTGAAGGTTTTTCAGAACGATCGTAGTCATAAATAACTCTTGAGCCTTGAGATTGGTAATAGGAGAGTTAGCTTTTATCATATTTAGTATCGTATCTTTGTTAGTATTTGGTTTAGTATTTAGTTTAATATTTGTCTTCGTGTTTTTGAGGCCTACTCTCGTGTGGTTGTTAGTATTTGTGAGGCTGTATGTGCTATTTTTCTCTGTCCCATGAAC
>Ga0194117_10004626_pt1 | contig 13005 bp, 8 predicted proteins | sample TA2MahsurfametaG_FD_160579 | JGI IMG/M metagenome (GOLD analysis project Ga0194117, IMG submission 160579) | Freshwater microbial communities from Lake Tanganyika, Tanzania - TA2015009 Mahale N1 surface | ecosystem: Environmental > Aquatic > Freshwater > Lake | place: Tanzania: Lake Tanganyika...
CCCCATCAGTGGTAATTGCACAACCAGTTCTAGGTTTAGGAATGTCTAAATATTATTAAATGTACCTTTAGTAGGCTATTGCGATCCTTCATGAAGTATACTAATTTTATTCTTTTGAATATGATACTCATACACTCGATTCGATGGACCAACTACATCTTCATTAAAACCAAAAGCTATGATTATTTTATCTTCTTCACCTTGCTTAATTGCCACTGCTCCGAAAGACTAGAGTGGTGGTAGTCTCACTCCTTCAGGTTTGAGTAATGACCAGGATCGAGTTTCAGGGTTAAAACAATAGACATCATTCGAAGCAGTGTTGTTGATAAGAAGACCCCCAACCAAGTAAATGTGACTGTTAGTGCTAACAAGTGTATGCTTTGATCTATTTCCAGGATGGATATCACCTTTAGGAAGTATTTATTCCCAATTGAAAGCAATTTAAGACTATTCAAGACTGATAGAGTAGAAATCCTTCAATGCTCCGTGAAGGATTTGGTAGCCTCCATAAAGGTAGAATCTTTAATATTGATATTTTTACTTGTTTTTAAAGGAGCATGCAGCTCCATAACTCCGGATTGATACATTTTTACCGATGATTTTACACTCCTTCCATCTATGTCCTATAGAGCTTTTCTTAGGGACATCAATATTTGGGGGTCTTTTGTCTTTGGCAAGTCGTTGAGAGTCTGCCAGAATTTAATTTTTGTGAATGAGTTCTACTTTCATGCTTGATAATTGCTTTAATAACCTAATTTAATTATAACTAAAGAACTATAACTTATATCAACTGTTTTATGAAGACTTAATTTTATAGTTAAGATGGGGTAGTCTGAAATATTGGAGCTTAACTGTTTTGTTAGCAAGAATAAATTTGTTAAGAATTACTTAATTATATTAGAGACATTTAATTGCCGAATGTAAGTGCTTCTTCTACGTCAAAGCAGCCCGAACTGCTTTGATTTTATGCTTTTTCCTTAATAATTCAGATGGAAATACCAGAATGCCCTGTTTTGAGACCAACTGTGAAATAATTCAAAAACTTTCACGAGTTTGTCTAGAAAGTAGACCGACAATACAAAAACAACTTCGGAATGGTTAAGGTAAATTCAAATACTCAGCAGGACTAGTCCTGCTTTTTATTGCTCTTTTTGGTTTCATTATTTAGATAATACCGCCTCTTTAATGGAAATCAAAGTGTGCAGATTACTCTTCACGTCTCGAAAATTTGACTATAAATGGACCCATCTAACAGAATATTTCGGGTAAGGGGGGAGTTTATGAGTGCCTTCACATCCAGAAAAAATCTATCAGCTTAAAATAGTATAAAACCAAGATGGGAGTCTTCGATAAAATTACCTAAGGCTTACCAAGTTCTTAAGTTTAATCGATGGTAACCATGAAACTAATGTAGTTTTGGAAAAATATTGTCTTCTCTCCGCCCATTTATGGTGCTGATTTATTACAAACACTCATGGATTAGAAATCAGGAAGCTGGAATCTCAATAATCTTAGCTCACTTCTCAACCATGCCATAGATATTAACGTAAGAGGAGTTACTTCTTCATACTGCTATATTGGCTCATGGAAGACTCTATTCTGCTGGCATAAGGAAGACTTAGACCTATCAGCGATAAATTTTTTACATGAAGGCAAGCCAAAATTTTGGTACAGTATTCCTCATAGTTAAGCATATATCCTTTAGAAGTAAGCAAAATTACATTTCCCATAGCATTTTAGCAGATGTTCTGAACATTTAAGACACAAAACTACTCTTATTAATCCCTATTTGTTAAAGAAAAAATACCCAACACTGAAAATTAGTAAAATGGAACACAAACCTGGAGAGTTTATGTTGGTTTTGGGAGGTAGCTATCATTGTGGCTTTAATTTTGGCCTAAATATAGCTGAGGCCATCAATTACGCTACTCTGGACTGGTTAAATCAGCTACCTTATTCAAAATCATGTCTATGTTCTAAAAATAGCGTCAAAGCTGATCATATTTAAATCTTGAAGAAGCTTGAAAAATGTACTTTTGTGATTATAAAGCACCATACACTAAAACTAATGAATTCGAAAAATTCAAAGCTTTTGTTTACAGCTAAGTTGAAAAGGAAGAAGAATAAGAATAGAAAGCAGAAGAGAAGAAAGAGGTTAAACTATAATTCAGCAAAAAGATCAAGAAAGCTAAGATAGCACCGAAAAAAATCAAATTTAAAGGATAGGAGTATGAGATTGATAACTGGGCTCAATGCGATACTTGCCATATTTGGCGTAAGCTATCTCACGAAAATGAGATAGGAAAATCATTCAGATGCAATCAAATAGGGAAGGTTTGTCATCGAAAAGAGAACTCAAAAGTTGATGACACCTACATTTTACTCTGACTATCATTTTGATTCGTTTGACATTTTGAACTCATATTTTTATCTTAAAATTTTTAACGATCTTAAATTATTTCTGAGAAACGAACAAAAGCTAAACTAACGTGTTATTTTACTTGCATAATCGTTAAAATGCTAAATTTTATAAAAGATATTATTTCTTGTAGATAATGTAAAAGAAAACTTTGTACTTTAAAAAGATAGAATTACAATTCCAATGTATAATTTTTCTTTTATAATCGATGAAAAACTCCGAGGGAACTAAATATATTTGTGGATGTGGTAAAAAGTACTCTTCCTATCCTGCTTTCTCAACTCACAAACGACTTAAACACAATAATTAAGAAATAAACGGAACCTCAATTCCCAAGACACTTATTCCCAAAAGAGGTCGACCATCATTTTCACGACCCAATAAAAAACAAACTTACCAACAGACTTACTCAGCACTGACTGTAGTATAAACTGCCCTGCTTAAATTATAAGAACTCTACACGCCGATTTTGACATAACCCTAAAATTAACCAGATTTCACGATTTTAAATTTGTATGATGACTGCGAACAGTCAGTAGTTACTGATAGTGATGTATCTTTGGTCAAGGCTGTTAAAAAGTTTAACTAAACTGTTATAAATCATACAAATTCTCTGATTGGCACTTCTCTGACTCAGTATTTTGTCTTATTAACTGATTTCATATTGGAAAATTTGAATATGAGATCAATTAAGCTCCCCCTGTAGCAATAAATAAAGCAATCCAACAAGATATCTGCCACTTTGTTTAATAAATTTTTCAATAATAAAGCTAAAGTTTAGCTTACTCAAGGATACGCCATGAATTGTAATAAGCCATTCGGAATGTTTTTATCTATGACTGTTACTCTATCTTAATACCTGTACAAACTTGGTTTGACCTAATCTATACTTAAAATAAGACGATGACTAGTGATCTTTTTATACTTTCTGGATAGATATTCATGAGTTTAGATATAATTCGCTTAAAACATAAGATCAGTTCAAACGAATCAATAATTTTAATCGCTCTGTTTCGTTAAATGCAAGTTTGAAGAAGTTGAAGATCTTAAGTTTAAAAATTTGATTTATTTGTTTAATAAAAAATATTGATAATGGGCAACCAGAAAAGCGAACAAAAGAAGGAGTTTGAAATCGAAATCAATCATCCCAGACTCACCAAATCTAAAATAATAGCCATGGCTGAAGACAAGAAGCTACAGACTAACTTTTCAGTGGATGAAAAAGAGTTTGATAAATGGAAGCTAGCAACTGCAAAGTATACAACTCACCCAACCAATCTTTTATTACCGCTTTCCTCTTCTTTTTCTCGTACTGGAATGTGTGGACACACGGGAACTGCTACCGTAGTTTTTTGTTAAATCAGATAAACTATTAAAACTACTCCTACCTGCTAACCGAAGAAATATACAACAGAAAAGGGAAAAAAACAAGATTCACTTAAGTATAAATATGGTTTTTGCTTTATAGTTTGTCTAGAGCTCGTGAACAAGCACTTTTTGTTGGGGAAAAATTGGGAGATGTAAGACCAAGAAATGTTTTCCTCAATGAAGAGGGAAAGATAAAAGTTACAAATTCTCTATCATGGCCCTCTTAGGTATCAAATATACAAAAAACAATGGATAAAGTAGCAACTTATCTAGCTCCAGAAGATCTCAGTAGAGTGGGTAAAAATGAGTTATTCGACGGTCCAAATGAAGTTTCTGAAGCATTTTCGATTGGACTTACCGTCCTTAGTGCCGCAAACTTAACAGATTATTAGGGTCTCTATGATTTGAAAAACTATGACTTTAATTTAAAGACTTTCAATGATGAGGTGCTAGCTTGGAGAACAAATAATAACTTCTCAGAAGTACTGAGAGGAACAGTATTAGCCCTTTTAGAGCTTGATGTTAGTAGAAGACTTACAACGAACTAGCTGGCTGATCTATTGAATAAACATGGAGAGAATATCGAGAAAAAAGTAAATTTTGTTATAGACAACGCCCCACTCAAACTGCATGAATAGATTATGAATAACAGAAAATTTTTAAGTCAGCTAGAGCAACCTTATGTACCTCCACCAGTCTTATCTCAATCCTCCAAAGCACTTGGCCAATAGTCTCCTTCTAGAGTTTATTGATGATTATAGAACGTTTAATAACTAAATTTTGCGTTTTAAAAAGTAGATTTATAAGCTAGTTTTCAGAATTTTAAGATGAACATTTATTATTAAATCTATTATATCACTTTGATGAGCTAAAATAGATTCTTCAAGAACTAGGTTAATTCCTTGAATTATTGTCTCTTTCTCCGTTAATTCTTTAGATGAATGTAGTATAAAAAAGTACGAATTTATATCAATAAATATCACATTTTCCACTACCACAATTACAAAACGGCTATTTCTACTGCTCAAAATAAATCGCGTCATTCATCACCGTTTTGTACTATTATTCACTGTCTGCCTGCGAACTTTACTAATGCTTGTTTGTAGTATGAATGGGCCAGTACTCACATAAATTGGACTAAGAACCACCGTATTTCTTTTACCTTTCTTATTATGGTATCAGTGGAGATAGTTGACTCCAATTGTTCACTGATAGTATTTCTAAGTCTTCATCGGGATTCTAAACGACTGAGAGGATATTGTTCTTTATGCTGTCATTTTGGGCAATTGAGTTGACAAAAAGAAGTCTTTTGAGTCTATAAGGGTAGGCGTGCATAATTTTGGAACCTGCATTCGATATAAGCTAAAGATTAGTGAAGCTTGTCTTGTTTTTGTCAAAGTCCAATACTAAGTTCCATTTTTAGATAACTCCAGGAACGAGCATGTATGCCTCTAAAGGTTACAGCAATGCATGGATAGCATTGAAATAGTCTTCGGGTGAATACTTCTTGAGATATATTTGGTTGACCTTGACATAGATCACAGGGCAGTAATCATAATCTCTACCAAAGGAATAGATGTGCCCATGTTATAGTATTTCTCTGCCATTTTTATGCAAAGAAGTAATTATTTGATTTTCATGCCAGTCGGTATATAGTTTGATTTTTTTGATGATTTCGCTTATTAAAAAGTTGCCAGAGTAGCTAAAGCGAAGTAAAAGTTCATCAGTATAGTTCATATAGGGTGCTTTTTTGGAAAGATACTACTTGATTTGTTTGATGGACTAGATCTCAAAAGTTTAATATGGTGTTTTAGCAAAAATATATCGATGATGTTTATCGCCAATTTTTTGGTAGATTTGTCCCTCTTGATTGAAGTTAAAGTACTTGATAATTTTATTTTGGTCACTCTTGAAGGAGGACTCAGGTAACTCATGTTCATGGCAAATTTTCGATTGATTATAAAGCTTAATCAAAATTTATAAGTATCATTAATTATTCAGATCAGATTTATGTTTGAATATTTAGTTATAGAATTTGGGTATACATTTATACTGGTTTGTTATAGATTTTGGTATTATAATTGGCGCATGCAGCAACACGCACTCTACTAACTCGTAAACTATGGGATATTTAGATCGAGGATTACACTAATACGCTCGCTTTAGTTGGATTGGAACTCGAGAATCATGTCAATTATTATCTCAGTAAAAGGAAAACGCCAGCTGAGATATTATGGACTGAAAAAAGTATTGAACCTCAGAATAACTTTTTTTAGTTTTTGGCTCACAATTTCAGAAGATGGAGTGTAAAGTAGTGTGAGATACTCATCGAAATGTTGAAGAACGATATTTTGAGGAAGGGAGCAGAATGTGTTTATGTGAGAGTTGAATGCGAAAGAACAAAAGATATCTCCATCAAAATGACATATAGCTAGTTCAAATAAAAAGCTATAAAATAGTTCAATGTATTGGAGAAGAACTAGCAGATTCCATATCTTGCATATTATTTGCACGAAAGTATGTAAATTTTTAGCAATCTTGAAGGTGGACAGCTAAGTAACAAATATTTTGATTTGCATATTGGAGATCTATATAACCTGGGCATTGAAGGAGAAACTAGGATGTATTTGTAAGGATTAAATTTTAATTTACTTTCAAGATACACATCTAATGAATTTAACGAATATTCACGCTCAGCTTTAAACTTCGGACAAAACTAGGGTACAAAATGGCAAGGAAAACAAGGGCTAAATGGATAATATAATCCAATGGATGCGAAGAACAAAAACGACATTTACAAGCTAGCTCTAGGAAATAGAGGAAGTTAAAATCAGTAAAAGTCTTAAAAGCACAATGGCAAAGGTGAAGAATCCAAATAGAAAAGCTAGTTCCAAACCTTAAAATCCCTTTTCAAAAAACTACAAAACAACGCCTGATGGATTAATGATTGGATATATGGTCTATAAACACTAGATATTTGAGAAACTCACAAATTAAAGATGTCTATTTTTTGTTAGCGGTGATTATAAATTAACTGGATGTCGGTATTTATCATATAAGCTATATTCATATTCCAGATTTTGCTTTATAATTTAAATAATTAGAATGAACCTAAAAGTGCATAAAAAGTCAGTGGATCTTATCTCATGTAGCTCCACCTAAGGCGATAGTGCCTCTGAAGATAGATAAGAATCACTATCTCAGAGAAAAACGAATCCTTTAAAGCATAAGACCGAACTCTGCAAGAATTTCTCAGAAACTGGGCGCTGTCCATATGGAAAGAAGTGCAGATTCGCACATGGTCATCACGAGTTGATAAACTTACCCTGTGCTACAAGTTTCCGTAAGAAGAAATGCAACAACTTTCTCCAGAATGGATTTTGTAGCTATGGATTGAGATGTCAGTTTTCACATCATTAAGTGAATTGGTAAACTAAAGCTATTTTGTTAGGTTTATCTAGCACGGTGAATGAAGACAACTTGTTTGGAATATCCAAAATAGCTCGTTCTGTGCCTTTTTGGAACTGATATTTATTTTACACTATTTTCAGATTTGGGATATCTGCAGTTTAAATATAGTTTCAAAAAAATATTTTTTTGAGATATTTATAAAGTTTTTCATTAAAATTTTATGATTGAACAACTAATCAATTAATTAGGGTTAATATGCTTTTTCAATCGAGTGATAGCTCTTAAATGAGATTTCTAAGGACTTTTTCGACTTTTTCTTCAATTCCTTCCAAAACTCTATGTTCTTCTTTTGTTAGCTTTGAAAAAGAGTAATTTATATCTTATTCCTCAGCATTGTATTTTAGATAGAGTAAGTCACTCATCCGGCGATCTAAAAGTGAAAATACTTCATTTCTATCACTATCTTTACACAGTCCTTTCATCTCATTTACTAACTCTTGAATTATTTCAGTTTTGTAGAGACACATTTTAACTAGGTCCGTCATCGAAATGGGCTATCGATTTTTATCTCTCAGAGCGTCGAGCTAAGACTCTTCAGTTTCGAGAATCATCACCTCCCATTGTTCGCTTTCTTTCTGAGATATCTCTTCAACAGTCTCATACCATTCTCTTTTATCAATTTTAAAATAAGCCAATATGGCATCTAAATTATGATTATGTAAGTCTTATATCTAGTACTATAACTATATAACCTTCTACCGATAGGCGTTTAGGTCAGAAATAATGTTTCTTCTGACTATTCTATTTTTTCTCATTATGATTTCAAATGCATGACGAGATAGCTCGTGCTGCGCAATTTAGATAGCCTTGATTGCTTCAAGATTTAATTTTCCTGTTTTTGGTATTAGATGCTTCGTCGCGTTGATGACTCTAGCAAAATCTTTCTCGCGGGGGCCATCAAATTCAACAGTATCTTTGGATATTTGGGAGATCAGTTAGCTTTTTTAACGTGTTGTGGGTTTTACTTGTTTTTTAAAGGCTCTGAGCTTTAAAAAAGCAAAAGTAAGAAGCCCCACTGTGACTGTGGCTCCTAGAACAAATTTCAGGTTGATATTTTCTAGACGCTACTTGACGTATTGCATGATAAGATTATAAATTCTGTAATACTTTCTGTTAATCTAATTAAGGGTAAGCGGAGGTAAACTTAAAACAGTCAATCATTTATAATGAAGGAATAGTTTGCGTCAATAAACCTCAGGTTGATCTTGATCTTCCAACGCAGTTTAAAGCTACCCATCTTTCCATACTCCTTTTATAATTTGATTATTTATTTTTAGCTATCCAGCTCCATGTTTTAGTCCTTTGACCCATTTGCCTCTAAATATTTTTCCATTCGCAAAGAAAAAGGTGCCTCTCCCCTCTTTTAATCCATTTCGATACTAGCCTTCATATCTGTTACCATCTGGCCAACTAAATATTCCGTAACCTGAGAGTAACCCATCTACCCATTCTCCTTTATACGTTCTATTGTCAGTGTAATTAAAAGTGCCTTCTCCATTGAAGTTACCTCTCTTAAAATGACCTTCGTAAACACCTGATTGGCATACATAATGACCATAGCCTTCCTTGATTCCATTCACAAATGTACCCTAATAGTAAGATCCATTTGAAAATTTTTACTTCCCGTGTCCGTGAGGTACATCTTAAAGCCACTATCCTACGTATTCATAATTTTGAAAAGGATCAAAATATGTCCCTTCTCCGTTAGCTTCGTTGTTACGAATTTAACCTTCATAGATGCAGCCGTTGTTAAAAATGTATCTGCCCTCTCCTTAGGCTTTACCACTACGAAAGGTACCTTGATAGTATGAGCCATCTTTGAAGAAAAACTAACCGCTGCCATGGAATTTATCGTTGGTCCATTAACCTCGATAGAATCCTTTGGGTTTGCTTACTTACTCATAGCTATCACTGAAGACACCCTTGGGGAGTAAAGTTTTATTTTTAGGTTCATACGTTGGTACTTATTGCATTTTTTTCTTTACAATGGGAGCAAGGACATCGACAGCAACTTTTTTAGGGACATTTTTATTGTTTTTGACAGGTATGGTTGCTGCATATTAAGTGTTATTAGTGAACTATTTTTCGGCACAGCACTGATTTTGACCCATCACTATAACGCTTTGCTAAAAAGCATATAACTTTGAATAACGCAGTTATAAAACATTAAGTAGGTTAACAAACTCATCAGCATTTTGGGAGTAGATCTAATTGAATTCAATTTGAATAACATACTAGATAGAAAGTAAATTTAGGGAGTTCATAAATATTGAAGAAGATTATCAAACACTGTTATTTAAAACATAAAATAATGATTTCTTTTTGTACTGAGATAAAAGTTATGATTGTAAACTATAAATATTAATTTTTATATTACTTAACAATTATCTTAACAACAAGATATTAAAATACATCATATTAAATTTCAATTAAAAGCGAAAATAAGAATCGATGAGTGAAAATAACAAGCAAGAACTTAAGCTTCGAAATCTTCTCTCCTCGATAAGTCAGATTTAGAAAGCTTCTCAATTGTTTTTAATGGTTTGGAAGATTCCAGCAAATATACGAAATCGACCAAACTTAGATCAAAGTTTAAATGTAGAGATATACATCGAAACCAACATTTTATTGGCTGCAAACCATCTTTTTTTTAGAGCTATTTGAAATAAAAGCAATCATTTATTACTATAATCCGATACAAAATAAGGGAGTTGTAAGACTCTGGGCCCAGTTAAGAAAAGATGGAACCTTAGACCCTATGAAACAACTTTTTGTCGGACAAACTGGATTTTGAAGTGGGTACTTCAAATCAGTTAATATTTTTAGAGTTTTTTCGGAATCATCAATCAAAAAGGTATTAGCTTTTATTTCTTTGATAAGTTAAATAGTTAAAGTATTCTCTTCGACAAATGTTCTGATATTTATAATAAGTAAGATCAACTTGTAGCTTGGACTGTTTCTTCGTAAGATATTATCCTAAAATTAGTGATATATTTTTGAGCCGTCCAAAAATAATAGGGAATAAGATACTTCACATATTTTTAGCATTTTAAGCTGATTAGTTCGCAAGGAACACCATTTTTCGTTAGAAAAATATTATTTTTTGTCGGTAACATAAATTAGCTTTATTTTCAAGTAATCAACAAAAAAAGAATAATTTACTTTGATCTGTTTTTCATTTTGGCTGAACGCAAAAACATCACTCTTTGAATTTACTCTTCCTAAGTTTATTGATACGAAAGTAAATAATCTTTTAATCTTTCAAAAAAAAAAAATAAACTTCAAGGTCTATAGAATGTTGTGATATTTTAAGATTGGAGTTTCCAACTCAAAACAACCTATATCTTCGTTCCTTTTTGTTCTTATTATATTTAATTCTTTATTCAAAATCTTTTCGCATCAGAAAATTCTTAAGATCAAGTAAAATTAACAAAAAGAGATGGAATATCATAAGATTTTGATTGGCCTATTCTGTATGCCCAAATTAAATGATTTTTGTTATTAAAGTCAGTAGGGTAATAAAAGGCTTTATTCAAATTGAGTATTTTATCAAGCATATCATAATTACTAAAAATGAAAGTTTTGCTGAGCCTTGCTCTTTTAGTGGTCTTGATTTCAAGTGTTTCACTCAAACAGTCTCATGATTGGACCGAACATCAAGATAATGAGTATACTACTCTTACTGACCATTGGGTTTTGGAATTCCAGCATGCCTCAAGAAATGGAGTTGGACAAGACAGTAATAGCTTTGCTGTTGAATTCAACGGAGAAAGAATCAAAGAATGGCACCCAACTGACTATAACATCCACTCTAAGAAGTTTGACTTGACCTCAAGAGTCGGAAAGAACAGCATCCACTTCATCGGAACTGGAATATCTGACGGTCTTGGACATGGCATTGATAATGTTAAGCTCCACAGAATGAGCTTCTGTGGATACGAGAATGTTATCATCAATGGTGGTTTGAAGAAGGACACAAACTTGGTCATGGATGGTCATACTTTGCCAACGGTAAAATTCCTGGATGGAGTACTCCTGACAGTCATTTGGAAATCGGATGGGGAAGACTCTATAACCCAAGATGGCCTGATGATAATCACATCACTGAGCTTGATACCGATCACAACACTGATGTTTCTCAAACATTCGAATTGGACAAATGGCAAAGAATCGAAGGTATCCTCTGATCATTAGTAGGAATATCATGAATAAACATGTTTATTAAAAGTTTAAGTTAGTTTTATATTGGTTACTTAATTTTTGTTTTTTGAGAAATGTTTTATAAAAAACATAAGAAAAAAATTGAAGTCAGTAAGAATATTTTTTTTAATTGTTTCTGAAATCTAAAAATAGATATTTTAGACGACGGAAATCTAAAGATTTAAGAATCGTATTTAAATTTTTGTTTTTGTACCGAAATAATTTTAAGACGGCAAAAATTTAATGATTAGTAGTATTTACATTTTTATAATTTTAATGTTTTAGAAGACAGTTGATGAGTTCTCTCCAAAATGAAAAATCAAATAATTATTAATGTGGATTTATAATATTATAACGAAAATTATATGGAACATTCAAATATTAAAACTCAGAAATAAAAAGATTTCGTATATAAGTTTAGTTCTCTGAAGCAAGAATAAATGTTGATTTCATATTTTAAAAAGGAAAATTGCTTTATAAAAGAATAAATAAAAAATATAAAAAGTTAAGCTCTTTTACGATATAAAACAATTAAATCAAAGTAATGAAGAAAATTAATACTACAAGTAAATAATATTCTAAACTTTGATTGCTTTTCTTTTTCTAAATGAAATATCTTTGGATGTGTACATTTTGAGCATTTTGAATGGAAAAATATCAAAGTTAGAATTACTTATAACTGGTATTTCAAAGATTTCTTTATTTCTATGTTTTGTAACTTTGTGATGCAAAAGAACTCATACTAAGTTTATTCCTCCTAAAAAAGCTTGCCGAAGAATTAAAAATTGAGCTGCTCACAACTTTCTCGCCACGACATAGATTTATATTCACATTGTTATCTATGTTCTTTGATCTAGAATTAATAAAGGGAGAAAAAGTTGCTTTTTTGTTTTAAAAGTATGACCTGGCATGCAACCTTCTTCTTTACATTTGACTTAGATTTTACTAAGAGTTGCTAGACACTTAACTAAAATCATAAGACTTCTCGTCGTTCGTTGATGCAATACTTTTTTTCTTTGCTTCAAATTTGAAATATTAGTGCTCCAATAATTCTTTGGCAGTTGGCCTTTTAGCTGGATTAACTCTTAGTATAAATTTAATAATCTAAACATCCTTCGAGTCTGAATAAAGATTAGTTTTACCGAAGTTTTAAGCAAAATAAATTGTAGTTTACATCTGTGAGAGGACTTCTTATGAGCGGTTTCCTTGGAAAGGAGCAAAACCCGCAATCATCTAAAAAAGAAGAATGCCTAATGCCCATTATAGGTTTGAAATAGTACACTTTTTTGGTGTAAATATAAAAGTTTATTTACACGTGTAAATTTTGTTTTGACTTTTTTGTTTGGGAAATGTTTCTTGAGGATAATTTTTACCATAAAAATTTGTGTATTTTTAGATTTGAGATGATTCGTATTAATTTTCTTTATTTTCCAAAATCCATACAATAATTATTGGAATGTCTAATGATTTCCAATCAGAAATATGCTGACATTTCAAAGACATCACAGGATCTAGCTATTTATACGTAGTTGAAGATAATTAAACAA
>Ga0194117_10004628_pt1 | contig 13001 bp, 6 predicted proteins | sample TA2MahsurfametaG_FD_160579 | JGI IMG/M metagenome (GOLD analysis project Ga0194117, IMG submission 160579) | Freshwater microbial communities from Lake Tanganyika, Tanzania - TA2015009 Mahale N1 surface | ecosystem: Environmental > Aquatic > Freshwater > Lake | place: Tanzania: Lake Tanganyika...
GATATTGATAGATCAAAAGTTCACACACAAGGAGGTAGTTACGGTGGCTTTATGTCTGCTATATTTGCAAGTAGATATTCGGAGTACTTCAAAAGTGCAGTAATAATGAATGGAGTTCTAAATATAGCTGCTAATTTATGGTTTTCTGATATTCCAGAGTGGAACATTGTGGAGGCCTTGGCTTCATCAAAATTGAATGAACTGAAATAAGAGGACTATTTGGCAATGTGGAGGCAATCACCTACAACTCAGCCAATGAAAATACCGATTTTGCAATTTTTAGGTGCAAAGGACAGAAGAGTTACATGGAGACAAGGACTTTTATTCGATGCCATAACAAAAGCAAACAATATAAAAATTACCACATACCTTTATTAAAATAGTGGACATTCACTGTCTGACTCAGTAGAGACAACTATAGACATTGCAGTGAAAACAATCGCCTTTTTTTAAAGTTTTATGGAATAAAATCCTGCACATGAGGCGAAAGAATATATTAAACAGTGATAAAATTGATGAAACCCATTATTGAGAGTTATGTTGATGATTATGTATGATAAAAAAGACAAATCAATTTTTGAATCCGTTGTTTTGTTTGAAATTCTTTAGATCTGCTGCATGTTGACTAAATAAATTAAAAGTTACTCTGATAGCTTTTGGATACGCATCTGAGCCTTGGCTCTCTATAAACCAAATTATTTCTAAAGTTTACGCTTCTACTACTGACTGGCTTTTGAAAATCTCTCTTCACGTTTGTTCTATAAGGACTGTTCATCCTAAAGTAATTTCAACATCTCTGCATTTTGCTTTTCGATTAGAGCATTCATATCTCTTCGAATTTACTAATCTGTTCTTTTTGCTGAGGGTTCAGTTTTTTCGGCTTTCTTTGGCGATTTACTAACCGAAACTCCTTTATTTGTTATTCTTGAAGTTTAGTTATTAGTTTTTGGTTTATCTGGATTGATAACTTGTATTGTTTGAGTCTGTTATTTTGAGAAACTTTTTAAGAGTTAGTTTGGGTCAATTTTCCCTTGTTTAAGCTTCTCGATCTTTTCCATCATCTCTCTTTTCTGCCTTTATATTTACTTTTTCATTAATTGCTTTTGCTAAAGAAGTTGGTCTCTTTCTCTTTTTATCTGTTCAGCTTTGAACATTTTTTCTTAAATTTTATTCATCAACTTTTCTTTTTCGTATTACTGTACTTTCATGATTCTTTCTACATTGTCTTTCTTATCAGTTCTTTTGAGAATATCTTAGTTGTATTTTTCCATCATTTTTTGCTCTTTTGTTTTCTGGACTCTCTCCAAATTTTCTTCTTTTGATTCAAGTTTTTTGAGAAGTTCCATTTTATAAGATTCCATCTGTTTCTCATTGTTTTCTCTCACTCTTTTTCTTTACTCTTACTTCCTCTACTCAGCTCTCTTTTTTTCAATCGCTTATATTCTTTATTGCTATTCAATTTCTCTTTTTCTCTACTAGGCTTCTTTTTGTTTCTTATAGTATTCTTGCTTTTTCTTTTATTATTGAAGAGCACTTGATTCTAAAACTTCTTTCATTTTTTAATTGTGTACTAAAGACTTGATTTTCATATCCTATGCATGCTTTTTCTTTTGACTTTCAAATTGTACTCTTCTTTTCTCAATATCTTATTAGCGAGCCTTAAACTTTTGGTTCAATTAAGTAAGTGCTTACTAGTTTCTCTATCTAGCCTGTTTTAACTTTTCCTCTTTTTCTTGTCTTTTCAAATTAGACTCTTCTTTTTTCTTCTCGTTGAGCTGCTCCATCATTTTAATTCTCTCTGCTTGTTTTTTATCCATTTAATATTTGCGTTTTACCATCTGCTCTTGCTGTTACATCAGATTCTTCTCCTTTTGGATCATAAAAGCTTCTTGTTTCGCCTTTTTCTCTTCCTGTAGCATTCTATTTTTTTCGTCCCTCTCTCTCTGTTTTCTTCTCTAAATCTATTTCTGTTTCTCTTCCTTTTCTTTGATTTCTTCAAATCGTCTCAGCTGAGCCAAAGCTTATTATTCTTGCTTTCTCTTAGCTTATTCATCTCTCAGTCTTTTAGCCTACTATTCTTGTCTTCGTTTTTCTTCTAACTCTCGTTTTTTCTTTTAGTCCTTTTCATGCTGCATTCTCATTTTTTCCTCATTATTTTTTCTTATTTACTCCATCTTCATTTCATACTGGATTGTTTGTTCGATTTACTTTTGCTTTATTATGGTAATTATACCTGCTTGAACTTTATTTTTTCGAGTTGCTTCATCTCTTTCTCGATCAATGTAGATTTCACATTAGTACCAGTCTGCCCCTCTACTTTTGATTCACCCATAGCCATCGTTTTCGTTCTCTAAATCGACGAAGAGTTACACTTTGCGAGTACCACATTCCTTTGGATTACTCATCAAGCACTTCTGATCTCACCTTACGAAGTAACTACAATTTAGCCTTTCTCTTCTACTCATAGTGTATAACTCGTTTTTATATAAGTGCCTTATCAGTAACATTATCTCCATATTTATTATTGATATCTTAAGCAGTTCTCTGCACAAGATCCTAAACTTTAATTCCAGTCCTCTTCAATGCTTCATTAGATCTCGGAGTAAGTCTGACATGAGTTGTAGCATTTTAAGGAAAGCTTTCGAAGGAAATCATGAACTATTAATAATAAATGAGTTAATATAGAAATTTGCTTTAAATAAAACTTATAATCAGTCGTTCATACTAAATCTGAATTGAAAACCAGCTGGTTCTCGCAACTGTTTGTTTTGATATTGCATTAGATTGCATAGCAATTACAATTGGGCAGGTCCTAAGTTTACTGACACACCCAAACCACTCGATTTCAAAAAGTAGGGATTTAATATTCTTTGACCTTTTAAGAAACAGATGCCCATTTGACAGTACAAAAAACTTACAATGTTTGCTTAGTTTAAGAGAGGGTAATTATGGATATTAAACTTGACTGAACCTTTCAGATTGGCATAACTTGGAGTTGGCTTTTTATAGCTTTCGAAACCTCGCATATCAATAGGCTACAATAACTAATTGATAAAGTGTCGAGATCCATATTAAGCAATAGTGGAAACATTGAAATTTGTTTCGACTGTCGACTTCCAAAAGAATTTTCTATCTTATAAAAAATGTACTTAGCGAGTTAGTTATCAAGATACTTTCTTAAAGGATAAGTATCAAAGAAATGTCGATGACTAAACTCAAGCCTAAGGAAATTAGCATTCCCAATTAATGGTACTCCAAGCTAAGATTTAAACTGACTAAAAGTACCTTAAGTAACTTCATTGTATTTCAAAGTATTTTCTAACACATTGGTAAATCTCAGCGAACATTTGTTCGAAGGGCGATAAAATTATCTATTGATCTCATTCATCACATGCTTATGTAGAAAGGGTATCCTGTGGCAATATTACAATTCATATCTTTTATTATCCTGTTGAATTCCAAAACTAAAACCATGTGTATGTGTGTCAACGTTCTAGTAAGTTGGTTAGTTGCCCAAACTGTACTTTGTAAAGAAATCTCCCCATTTTTTGAATGTATTGTTCCAAGATACTCCAAATTGATAGTATCTCTTGTTGATTTTGGTCTGCAATGGCCACTCCATGTTGAACATCATTGTATCATATCTGAGAAATGGTGATCTATAGCCTATATTGGCACTTAATGTTCCTGCTCCATGTCGATTTATGTCTTGCTGAATATTTCCAAAGAGTGGTCCTTTTCGCTAAGACTATACAAAAATGCAAGGATAGTAATCAGAATACCTGACATCTTCGTATCTCTTTCTTAATTGTAGGAGGTTGAGTTGGTGAGTTAGCTAAGCTTATTAGAGTTTTTCTTAATTTTCAGCCTATACTATACTTTTGAGTCTTTACTTCTCTTCAACTAACAGTCTGTTCAAATTTTCCAATTATTTTTAATAATGTTCTTTGATATAACTTATATTTTCTTTAGTCTTGGCACCAAAGTGCACCTTAATATGTTTATAAAATCTCGATTACGACATCTCGTTGAGAATACCCTGCAACTTCTCCATCGATTAGTCAAAACTTGCATCTTTAAGAGTCACCGTTTAATGTTCGGACTCGATATCTATCTCAGGAAAGCGTTGAGAATAATCTAAACTTTAAACCGTGTCCATCTTGAATATCCAAAGCACAATTATAAAATAATTTCTTATCTTATTCGAATAATTATGACTATGAACAATCCTCAAGTTGTGAACTCTGTCACTTCTTATCTCCAAAAACTCGCAGAGTAAAAACCATTCACTACCGAAATATTGCTTTAGTTTAAGTCGAATCTTATTAACAAAGATCAATCACAGACTTGCTCCCCTTTATGAATCTTCTTCAACGTTTTATGAAACTAAAAAAATTGTCTCTGCATGGAAACAAGTTAAGGGAACTCCCCACAGACCTTTCAGCACTAAAAAATCTGTAGTAGCTCGATCTCACTAATAATCTTTTTGATGACCAAGTAATGATGAAGTTATATCAGGTTGAGATGCTAATAATTTCTCTCAAAACTCTGCCAAAGTTGAAGATCCTTAAATGCGAAGTCAAGAAGTAAAGATAAGGCAGAATAATGTAGGCAGTTAAAAGATTGTAATTCATGAACAATACTCGAGTTATACGAGAAAAGGCAAAAGTCTAATATTAATTCAAAACTGCGAACGAAAAATCCCTAAGTGATTTCGAAGAAGTGATAATGACTCACTTCACTAAATTGCTTTAATTTTAGAAGAAGTATCTGGGGTAAGCAATTGAAGCTGATGCTAAATAAAAATTTAGAATGGAGTTAACCCAAATATCACGAGAATGTATCTAAAAATTGACTAAAAGTAAAGAAAGGGCTACTTAATCTTTGGAATTTTTAATGCTTTCAATAACAAAATTCGATATGTTTTAGATGCTAAAAGCAAGATCACTCAATATTTGTATGGATATTTTTTCGGATATAGGTAAATTTGTCAAATTGGTATTTTAGGAACAGGATAGAATATTCAAGCAAGTCTCAGGTAAATATACATTCATCTAGAAATGACACTTTCCTTGGCGAGAATTTAGTTAGATCAAAAATAAAAAGAAGAGGAGGAAAGATACAATAATTAGTTTCAATCACAGCATTCGATTGTTAATAAAAATGCTGTCATGCAGAAAGAACTTAAACGAATGAGAAAACAAAAAGATTAATTAGTAGGAGAAATCACTCAACTAGAAACACATAACAAAAAAATTGCCGATCTACTCGTCAAAGTTACCAAAGGAGAAAATCTTGGACCTCAAACCTCCACCATTTTGCAAACATTCCAAACTATGAACAGTTAAAAACAAAAGGAAGCACATGTAAATATGACTGAGTCAATCAAACCGATGGGTACTGGTAAGCAGAGCGCGATATAAAAAATAACAAAAGTGCAAAGATAACCCAATTCTAACTTTGTAAATGTCAACAATAACGGCAGTAAATCTTTAAGTCTTAAACAATTAAAGGAGGTGATTGAATAAATTTACGAGTCCAAGTTGAAATTTGATTAAAAGAATTATCAAGGCAAACTTGCGAGATAGACGATGAATCAGTATCTCTTCACCTACCTCAATCAAAAATATGGGCTCAAAGTAAATGAATTTGAATTTAGAGTTTAACGTTGTAGGCTGCTAACAACATTGTTTCCGGTATCCAGGAGTATTCTTCTAAAGACAATGACATTGCTGTATTTGGAAAGATACTGAGAAACTAAGTTGACGAGTAGTTCAGGTTTGTCCAATCTTAACTTAAAACAACTATAATCGATCTTCTGAAAATGCATGTCAAATCCAAAATGCCTTATAAAAGTAACACTGAAATCAATCATATGCTCAACAAAAAGATCAATGGAGAGATCTCATATTAATAATGTGAGGATCTAGTAAGATATCTCTATAAAAAAAAGGATTCAGTTGAGATTTTGAGAAAATTAGAAGTCGCTTTCATGGAAAGGCAAAAGAAAGATAACTCTTCAAACAGGAGACGTTCAACAATTGATAATTCAGGGATAGCTAGTAAAGGAAAGATATAGTATAACATTTTTTTGCAAAATGTACTCAATTTTCAGCTGAAAAACCATTAAAAATTATTACGCCCACTCATTAATTCTTTCAAGAAAAGAGACAGAAATGCTGATGGAATAATTGATGAATAGTAATTTGTGGGAGTGATTGAAGATTTATGTGAAGAACCTGACAATTTGATACCCTAGTTGTTGTAAATTGTCGATCCCTACTAAACAAAAGCCTTGACATTTACTCAGATGGTGAAATTAGTAGCTAACTATCCTGAAGATAATCCCATCTTAAATCGCTATGCTCAGAAAAACGCAGAGTAAAACAATGCTTAATAATCCTGAGCATAGATGAAATGATTTATATCTCTCTTGATATTCATAATGACATTTAATTCATAATAGTTCATCAAAGAATCAAAGTTAAAGAGCTTCCTCAGCATTTCCTGTTTATTGTACGATTTCTTCTGGCTTACCACCTACTACTTTCACATTCTAATCATCAACTTTTATGTCGTGCATCACATCAACGTTTTCAGGATTGTCTTCAGCTGCTTTTTCTTGAGGTTCAAGAGTCTCAAGATCTTCATCAGTAACCTCAATATCCTCAATTTATTCTTTGACATTAAAGGCAGTGTTAATGAGATTGAACACATTTTTGGAAAAGTAGTGAGGATCCTTTACCAAAAATCCAGAGTGAATCAAAGCAGCATAATAGAGATTGTTGATTAAACGAGCGCTATTTTAGTCAGGTTCTTGCTAAGTTATAAAATTGTTACCTCAATGATTTTATTGAGTTATTGAATCAAAGGAGCATGAGGGTTGATTTCGAGAATGTTCTTTTCTTTGTGATACCTGACACTAGCTTTCATTGAAGCTGCAGCTTACAATCTCTATCTGTTAGGAGTATCATTCATCATATCTGCAACTATAACAGCTGGTTCTTCGACTAATCTAAGCGAAATTTTAACAGACTTAATATGGTCTTTAAGTTGATTTTGAGCGTATTCGATCAAAGGAGTGTACACTTTAGTCAAATATTTGATCTCTTTTCTTAAGTCATCATTTTTGTAAGGCTATTTGAAGTCAGCTCTTGCAACATTTACGATTTTATATGATTTGTATTCTCTAAATGAACTGAACAAAGTTTAATCTAGAGGATCATCACCTAAAATAACTTCATATCCTTCTTTAGTGAGTCTTTATATGAGAGGTGAGAAAGAAAGAACAGCCTTGTCTTCTCCACCAAGATAATAGATATGTTTCTGACCTTCTTTCATTCTCTTGATGTAGTCATCGAATGAACTAAGTTGAGTGATATTGTTTGTTGTGTACCATCTTGTGAGGACTGCTAATTTTTCTCTGTGTTCTTGGTCTTCAATCATACCCAATTTGATATTTTTTTGGAAGTTTTTCCAGAATTTGTTGAATGTATCTACCTTTTTGTCATAGGCGCTTTTGAATTATCCATCATTCACTTCTTCTGATTCATCTTACGAAAAGAGTTCCTATTCATCTTCAGGTTCAGGATTGAAAGAGACAAGAAGATCAACAGCTTTGCTCAAAAGTTTCTTTCCGATAGCTCTTAAGGCTTTGTCATTATGAAGACTTTCTCTGGCAACATTCAGAGGTAAGTGATCAGAATCAACGATAGTTTTCATGAAGTTAAGATATTTGGGTAAAAGATCTTCGAATTCATCATTCACCAAAACTCTTCTCACATAGAGTTTGACCTCAGATTTCTTTTAATAAAACTTTTCGAATTGGTCATAGGATGCACGTTCTGGAATAAAAATAAGCCCAGTAAAGTCAGCTTCTCCCTCAGCAGTAAAATGAGACCAAGTGAGTGGGTTGCTTGTATCCTTGAAAACATTCTTGTAGAAATCTTTGTATTCTTCCTTTTTGATTTAATTTTTATTACGAACCCAGAGAGGTTTGTTTTCATTAACTCTCTCGAATTTGACAGTCTCAACATTCTTAGTTGTTGTTCTGTTGACTGTATTTTCAATTTCATCTTAGTTGAGTTCTTTTCCTTCGGCTTTCCATTATTCTCTAACTTTCTCAATTTATGCCTATATTTCAGCTTAAGTTTTTTCTATTTTTTATTAAGTAGTCACTATCTTTTTGAGATAGATGGGATAGTTAATAAAACTACTGTATCTTTCAATCAATCTCTTCAACTCATCGTATTTGCAGTACTCAGTTGCGTCTTATTTCAAGAATAAACGAACAATAGTACCTCTCTTGAGTTGAACGGTATCATCGGTCTCAATTGTGAAGATATTTGATGCAGAAGACACCCATTTGTACTGGCTATCGTCGTTATGTTTTGAGACGACTTCAACTTTGGAGGCAACCAAAAAAGATGAATAAAAACCGACGCCAAATTGTCCGATCAAGTTGAGTTCACCTGCCTTCAAATTTTACAAAAACTTGGTTGTTCCTGATTTAGCAACAGTACCCAGATTATTGATAAGTTCATTTTTGGTCATTCCGATACCATTGTCGATAATCTCAATGATTTTTCTATCCTCATCGTACTGTATCTTAATTTATAACTATGTCTCGTCTCCCAAAACACTTGGATCGGAGTACGCCATAAACTTGATTTTGTCAAGTGCATCAGATGCATTAGAAATAAGTTATCTCAAGAAGATTTCTTTCTGAGTATAGAGAGAGTTGATGATGATATCCATGAGTCTAAATGAATGATAACGTACCTGCCTACCTCAGCGACGAAGGGGATCTTCTCTACTTCGCATTTTGCCCCCCACTCTGCTGAGATGAGTAACACAGCGAAGAGAATGCTCAAAAACTGTTTGTTTGCTATCATTAACTTATATTATACGTGTGAAAGATTTGCCTTTATAATAATAGAAATTATGAAACCATGAGGAATAGGACAAAAAGAATCATTTGAGTTAGGCAAACAATTCTCATAAAAATAATGTTTCTTAGAGCTAATTCTCTTTTTTTATGATGAATTTATAAAGAATCGTGGTTTTTTGTCTTTCAGGGTTGTTCTATACGATACTCTTCCTCTTTATGAACTCGAACATATATTAAGCAGCAAGTTCCAAACTTTTTCCACTTAGATAGACATGAGTTATCTCGAAGATTTGTTTTTCATCAATTATCTTAAAACCTCAAATATCATTCCATACTTAATTAAGGAATTTTACTTTATTTATTCTCAAGTATTTCATATAAAAAATAAATCTTCATGAACATAACTCGTCTTTAGATTTTACGAAAATAGCAACAATCCAAGAATTTAAGTCAAACTTCTGTTACAATCAAAAATTTTGAAATAAGTTTAGAAATTTAATTCTTAATAATGAGCATGCAGTCTGGCAAACTGATTGAAGTCTATCTTAACGTCTATGACCTTAATCCTTCTTCAAATACCTCACTCTACAACTGTGGACTAGGTTTCTATCACACAGGAATCCAATTATAACTCAAAGAATTCACTTTTGGTTACCATCCTGCAGATACAACAGGTGTAATGGAAGTCCCACCAAAAGTCAACCATCCGAATTTTAGAGAATCTATCTTACTTGGAACTACAAAGTACTCCTATAGAGAGATCTATTCAATGCTCGATAATATTAAGGAAAAGTTTCCAGGTAACTCCTATCATCTTATTCGCAAAAACTGCAATACCTTTACCAATTGTTTTGCTGAGGCGTTACTTCACAAAACTATACCGTCGTGGGTCAACAGAATGGCTAATATTGGTAAAATTTTCTTGGAAATTAATGACTTCTTTGGAATGAAAGCTTACGATAGTCGTTACTAAACTTCCGCTGCTTAGTTGGGAGTGAAATTATAACAGAAAAAAGATGTGTTTTCTACGGGAGGAGTGATGATTGGCTGAAAGTATGATAAGAACCTTTCTTATTTATATTTATGTATTTAAAAAATGAGGGCGACGGGATTTGAACCCGCAACCGTTGGATTTGGAGTCCAACGCTCTACCGTTGGAGCTACGCCCTCTTGCGGTAATATCATTCTTCTAAACGACCCAAATGAGTTTTCAATCTTAATTATACTTCCTCATTGATAATTTTTTGAGCCCGTTCTATTGAATAGATATTCATCCTTTCTTTTGATTTTCTATTAGTAGATTAATTTCAAACAGATTAAATATCACTATAAATCATGGCATCACCCGAACTGTAATTCCACTCACATGCAGGATGAAAATCTTCAACTAACCCACCTTTGCTTGGGAACTACTCGAGTGGGAAATAGCAATCGAAATGAACGAATCGCTGAGTGGACAAGCCATCGCCAAACTTTTGGAATTATACATGGTACGATCAGCTTAACACAGAGAGGAGTAGAAAAGATGAACTCACTTATGGATATCAGAGAAGCTTACTTCAAAAATAAAGTACAGTCACTCATGATGAAAAAAAATGTCGTCAAGACATTGAATAAACCTCCCATGGCCAAAAAATAAAAACCTCTAGAAGTGAATGCTAAAGTCGAAAGCAAGAAGTCAATCAAAATTAAATAATAGATAACTACTCCGAAAAAACTAGACAACGTAGTACCTATAATTAAAGCACAGCCAGTTGTAAATACTTTCGCTTTGCAATAAAAAAAAAGAGAAATCTAAATGCGGCTTGCCTATGAGGCCCATTAAAGTAGCCGATAGAGTCTAAATAATATCTATAACCAACATCTGCGCAAAGAAGAAAACTACACCAATAAAGTGAAGAACATTTTAAATGATCACTAAGAAAGACTTAAGGAGAGAATAACAAGAAGAAAGCTAAGAACTGCTACCTATCGATCTCGTCCAGAAGATAGTTCAGATACTTTTCCAATAGAAGAGAATAGTGCAGAAAAGAAAGAGTATGAAGATACATTTTCTCCAAGACCCAATGGTGTGAAACGCAGAAAAAAAGATGGCAAAGGAAAACGACATCGTAGTATGCAGAACAAAGTCAATCACGAGCTCTCTCTCGTTTAAAGTCCACGAAAGCTAAGGAAGAGTTTTATTCATTAGCCAGTCAACAAAATATAACATTAGAAGTAAGGAGTGCCTCAGTAAAAGTAGTAGAATTAATACGATAAAATCTAATATCAGTAGGTGATAGAAATCAAGGTATAGGAAAATGGTTAAATACCTCAGCAAAATGGATGATTATTAATTTTTATATTATTTACAGACAGATGGCTTGCAAATGATTTCTAAAAAGAAGAGAAAATAATAAAATATAACTAAACATATGGTGGCATTTTTCATTAAATGGTTTGAGAGACAGAATATCGTTTATTTCCTAATGAAAAATGACGGATCGATACTTTATCTTTGGTTTCCTAAAATTTATTGGTCTTCAAACGAGTCGCATACGTCGTTTTATCATAATTTTTGAATGAAACACTGCTTTGCCTCTAATTTCCTAGAATGGGGCTTTAGAGAGTCTCCAGAAATTGTTCTCTCTTTTCTCTTATAAAATTTTAGTAAAGATTGTTATTTCCTGTCATGTTTTTAGTTGTTATTAGTTTAAGCAGCTTATTTTTATTTAGGAGATCATTAATAGTTTCTCTGAAGTTCCCTTTTGTGTTTTATAGTTATTGGTCTTTATTCTACTCCATAATGGCATTAAGAATTTTTCTTTTTTTTGTGTAAACATAGACGGAAGGACGACCTTTCACTATCTTTCTCTTGTTCATTTTCTTAGGATTACCTCTATTGATTGCCACTTAAGTTTAGCTCGAAGGAATAATGGCTTGCCTTTAGGTTTCTTATTCTCTCAGATTTTACTTTCCCAATTTAGTCATTTGTTCCTGCTATAGCTTTTTCGCTAAAAACTTCAACTCTTGTATGTTAGTCATCGATGACTGAGCTTGCTACTGTGGATATTTTGTTTCCTGCAAATTCATCTTACTGGTTTTTAGGATTCCTTTGCAAGTGTGTGGAGCTAGAGAAGGGATACTTTATTTTCTAAGCTGGGATATCTTTTGTTTATGGTTCATAAGGGAAGAAGTGAGAAGGAGAGGAGAGTTGAGTTCTTTGAATTTTTATTTGGTTTGATGTAAGATAACTTTATAAAGAGACTGCTCGTCAAAATTTTAATCTTTCATCTTGTTTCCGCTTATTATTAATAGTATTCTTCAATAAAATTTATTTGTAGATACGTAACTATCAAATAAATCCAAAAGAATATTTCAAGTTGAATATAATTCCAAATGTAGTTTGATAAGATACAGTCAAATAAAAAAAATTGGTCAATTATGAGGACCAGTAGAGATCTAATCATTTAACTATCTATTTTAATTTCTTAGCCTGGTAAGGCTGAAATTGTCAAGTGGAGACTTAAAACGAGCAAGATTCAGATTTGATTCCAAAGTGTTGAGTTATTATAGTCTATTCGATATATTTTTCTGCTTAAACACCTACTATTGTTTACGTATAGGAGCTTATTATTTTTTGACTTCATGTAAAGACTATTTTCTGCGATCTCTTTGACTTCTTTCATATTGTTTTGCAGGAACAGTCTCCTTATGGTACAAAGATTTGTGCATGTTCCATATTTCTTCGTTTACTCTCCCAGCATCTAGATATCATTTGATCATCGACTCCAACCTTTAAAGATCTGAAGGGTAAAAATTGATTGTCAAAGGCTATGGAAAATTCTTCTGTAAATTTGAACTGAGCATTTGGATTTTTGTTAACTCTTAAGTGTCGGAATAGAAATTTATGATCCCCTACATGACGGTTTGTGAAGAAGATAGTCTTCTTGTTGCTTTTTAACAATTTTGTGATAAGTTTCCAAGTAGTTACTAAGAGATATAGAGGTCATCGAGAAAATATTTGTTTTGTTTGGATTCGTATGCTGTCATAGCCTTTTCATACTAGTCAATTATCCTCTCGATTTAATCAATAAAGTGGTTTTTGGCATCTCTTATACTTTTTTCTGAG
>Ga0194117_10004633_pt1 | contig 12987 bp, 8 predicted proteins | sample TA2MahsurfametaG_FD_160579 | JGI IMG/M metagenome (GOLD analysis project Ga0194117, IMG submission 160579) | Freshwater microbial communities from Lake Tanganyika, Tanzania - TA2015009 Mahale N1 surface | ecosystem: Environmental > Aquatic > Freshwater > Lake | place: Tanzania: Lake Tanganyika...
AAAATCGACAACGGCAAAGTGATGCGGAAGAACGCCGTGGTCGGCGATGCACCGAGATCGGAAGCCGCCTCGAGCAGCGTGAGATCATGCTTTTCGAGATTCGCGTACAGCGGCAAGATCATGAACGGCAGATAGGAATAGACGATGCCGACATACACGGCGAAGTCCGTGTAGAGCAGTGTCAGCGGTTGATCGATCACACCGAGGGCGAGCAGCGTGTTGTTGATCACGCCATTGGTCTTGAGCAGACCGATCCACGCATAAACGCGCAACAAAAAAGACGTCCAGAACGGCAGGATGATCAGCATCAGCAGCAAATTGCGCGTGCTCGGTCGAGACCGGGCGATGGCGTAGGCCATCGGAAAGCCGACCAGTAAACAGAGGACCGTGGAAATCGCCGCGACTTTGACCGAGTAGAGGAATGTGCCGAGATAGAGCGGATCCTGCAGCACCGTCACGTAGTTCGCGAAGTTGAGCGACGCCACGAGGCGCCCGGTTTCTTCGATCCACTCGAAGAGCGGTGCATAACCCGGCTGCACGGGTTGCATCCACGAGAACGAAATCTTGAAGACGATCAGGAAAGGCACTGCGAAAAAGAGCAGCAGCCAGAACGCGGGCACTGCCGTCACGAGACGCTTGCCGAATTTTGTCGACTTGAGGATCACCGATTCAGCCCGTAAGAACCACGGGACTCGAAGGCTGCCAAGAGAGATACACGGACTCGCCGCGCACGATGCGCTCATCGGCGTGGCGTTCGATATTCGGCAAGGTCACGCGCAACACGCGACCCGAGGGCAGCCGCACCAGATACACCGACATGTCGCCCATATAGGCGATGTCCTGTACGGTGCCTTGGGTGCGATTTTCGCTGCTGCCAGGATCGGCACGCGTCACTTCCATCTTTTCGGGGCGGATCGCCACCGACACCGTGGCCTCGGGCGACGCGCTGATGCCGTGGCTGACGTACACCACATGCTCGAGCTCCGGGCAACGGATCCGCACATGCCCGGGCTCGTCTTCGATCAGCTTGCCCTCGAACATGTTCACCGAACCAATGAAATCGGCGACAAACCGCGAATTGGGGAATTCGTAGATGTCGGTGGGCGTGCCCACCTGCACGATCTGCCCCTTGTTCATCACGCCGATGCGCGAGGCCAGCGTCATGGCCTCTTCCTGGTCGTGGGTGACGACGATGAACGTCACCCCCAGTTGCTGCTGCAGGTTCACAAGCTCGAACTGCGTATGCTCGCGCAGCTTTTTGTCGAGCGCGCCGAGGGGTTCATCAAGCAGCAGGAGCTTGGGGCGCTTGACCAGCGCCCGCGCGAGCGCCACCCGTTGCCGCTGGCCGCCCGAGAGCTGATGCGGCTTGCGACGCGCAAACTCGCCGAGCTTGACGATGTCGAGCATCTCGCCGACGCGACGCTCGATCTCGGCTTTGGGGAGACCCTCTTGCTCGAGACCGAAAGCGACGTTCCCCGCCACGGTCATATGCGGAAACAGAGCATAGGACTGGAACATCATGTTGACCGGTCGCTCGTAGGGCGGCGTACCGGCCATGTCCTGTCCGTCGATGAGGATACGTCCGCCCGAGGGCGCCTCGAAGCCTGCCAGCATGCGCAGCAAGGTCGTCTTGCCGCAGCCTGAGCCGCCGAGCAGGCAAAAGATTTCACCCCGATCGATGGACAGCGAGACGTTGTCGACGGCGACAAACTCGCCGAAGCGCTTACTGACCCCCTCGAGGCGGACGTACTCGTGCAAAGGGCGTTACTGCCCCGCCTTGAAGCGTGTCCAGGTCGCCGTCAGCGATTGCGTAAAGGCATCGCTCTCGGCGAGATCGACCTGCAGGCGTGCCTTCACTTCCTCGCTCGGGTAAATCGCCGGGTTAGAGAGGATGTCGGGGTTGACCAACTGCTGCGAGGGCAGATTGAAGCTCGCGTAGTTGACGAGGTTGGTGTTCTTGGCCGCCACCTCAGGACGCATCAGGTAGTTGATGAACGCATGGGCGTTATCGACGTTCTTGGCGTCCTTGGGGATGGCCAGCATGTCGAAGAACATGGTCGTGCCTTCGCGGGGGATTTTGTAGTCGATCGTGATGCCGTTGCTGGCCTCCACCGCACGATCACGCGCCTGGAAGATATCGCCCGACCAGGCCATGGTGAGACAGATCTCGCCGTTGGCGAGATCGTCGATGAACTTTGCGGAGTGCACGTACTTGATGAAAGGCCGCACCGACATCAGCACTTTTTCGGCGGCGGCGAGATCCTCGGGTGATTCGCTGTTGGGATCCTTGCCAAGATAGATCAGCACCGTTCCCAGGATCTCGGTCGGCGAATCGAGCAGCGCCACGCCACAATCCTTGAATTTGGCGACGATCGCGGGGTCGTAGAACATCGAGAGGCTATCGAGCGGCGCGTCCTTCATACGCTCGGCGATCTTGTCCTGATTGAACCCAATGCCCGTCGTGCCCCACAAATAATTGACCGAGTGGGCATTGTCGGGATCATGACGCGCGACCTTCGTCATCAGCTCCGCGTCCATGTTGGCAAGGTTCGGCAGCTTGCTTTTGTCGAGTGTCTGGAAGATTCCCGCCTTGATCTGTCGCTCAAGGAAATTGGCCGAGGGCACGACGATGTCATAGCCCGTGCTGCCCGCGAGCAGTTTGGTCTCGAGCACCTCGTTTGAATCAAACACGTCGTAGGTGACGTCGATTCCGGTCTCTTTCTCGAAATCGGCGATCACGCTCTCGTCGATGTAGTCGGACCAGTTGTAGACGTTGAGCACCTTGGACTCGGCAGCCTGCTCCGGCTTGTCGCCGCAGGCGACGAGCAACGCGGAAACCGACAGGGCGACGAGGGCCGGGCGGAAAACGTGTTTCATAATCGGGTGAGCTCCCTTTGGATACAAAGTTGGGGTGGGGGGCGGGCGAAGCGCCTTTTATAGCGCAGCGCTCCCCTTCAGGAAAGCGTCCAGCTGATCAAGGGTTTGCACTGCTTTGGACAGTAGCTCGTCTATTTCGGTGCGGGTGATGACGAGCGGCGGCGCGACGATCAAGGTATCCCACACCGCCCGCATGACGAGGCCGTTGGCGATCGCGAGGTCACGCGCCCGAGTGCCGACCATGCCCCGCTCGGGAAAAAACTGCCGCGAAGGCTTGCGAGGCACGAGTTCGAGCGCGCCGAACAGCCCCAAAGATCGCGCCTCACCGACGAGCGGATGATCGGCAAGTTCGCGCCAGCGTTGCGACCAATAGGGCACGATTTCCTCGTTCAGCCGCTTGATGACCCGCTCACGCTGCAGGATATCGAGGTTGGCGAGCGCGACCGCCGCGGCCACGGGGTGACCCGAGTAGGTATAGCCATGCGCGAACTCACCACCTTTTTCGATCAGCACCTCGGCGACTCGATCCGCGACCATCAGCGCGCCGAGCGGCTGGTAACCCGACGTGATCGCCTTGGCGAGCGTCAGAAAATCGGGTCGGGTGCCGTAATACTCGCAACCGAACCAACGACCCGTGCGCCCGAAGCCGCAGATCACCTCATCTGACGCGAACAGAATTCCGTAGCGATCGATGATGCGCTGCACCTCGGGCCAATACGTCTCGGGCGGGATGATCACCCCGCCCGCGCCCTGCACCGGCTCGCCGATGAAGGCCGCCACCCGCTCGGGCCCGACCTCGAGAATCTTTGCTTCGAGTTCGCGCGCGGCCCGCAGACCAAACTCCGCTCGGTCGAGCTCACCACCGCACTCGAACCAGTAGGGTTGCCCGATATGCACGATGTCGGCGATCGGCAACCCGCCCTGCGCGTGCATGGCCTTCATGCCGCCGAGCGAGGCACCCGCCATGGTACTGCCGTGATAACCGTTCCAGCGACTGATGATGACCTGACGCTGCGGCTCGCCGCGCAGCGCCCAGTAGCGCCGCGCGAGGCGCACGAACGTATCGTTGGCTTCGCTGCCGGATCCGGCGAAAAAAACATGCTTGAACTGCGGCGGCGTCAGCTCGGCGAGCCGCCGCGCCAGCTCGATGGCTGGCGGATTGGCACACTGGAAAAAGCTGTTGTAGTACGGCAGCTCCAGCATCTGCCGGTAGGCAGCCTCGGCGAGTTCGCGTCGACCGTAACCGAGCGCGACGCACCACAGACCCGACATGCCATCGAGGATGCGATGCCCCTCGCTGTCAAACAGATAGACGCCCTCGGCGCGCGTGATCACTCGCGCGCCGCGCCCGGCGAGCGCGCGGGTGTCGGTAAAGGGATGCAGGTAGTGCGCCGCATCGAGCGCCTGCCACTCGGCAGTGCTGCGCGTCGGCAGAGGGGATCGCGTCGAAAAAATCATGTCGCGATCTTAAACCCGGCGAGCCACCGCCGGGGCGTCAGACGTTCAGCAGCAGATGCTCGCGCTCCCAGGAACTGATGACCTGCAGGAACACCTCGTACTCGGCTTCTTTGACGAGGGCGAACGCGGAGACGAAGTTCTCGCCGAGAATCTCGATCAGCGGATCGCACTCGCGCAGCAGGCGGATCGCCTCATCGAGATTGCGCGGCAGCGAGAACGGCAGATCGTGGGCACTGCCCGATATGGGCTCGGTGGGCGAGAGACCCTGCACCATGCCGAGATAGCCACAGGCGAGCGAGGCCGCGCTCGCGAGATACGGGTTGGCATCCGCGCCCGAGAGACGGTTTTCGACGCGCCGCGATTGCGGCTCCGAGCCCGGCACGCGCAGGCCCGCGGTGCGATTGTCGTAACCCCATTGCACGTTGATCGGCGACACCTGAAAACGCGTGATGCGGCGATAGGAGTTCACATTGGGCGCGAGCAACGCCATGGCCGCGGGCAAATAGCGCTGCAGACCCGCGATATGCGCAAAAAAGAGCTGCGTCGGCGACCCGTCGGCATTCGAGAACACGTTCTTGCGGGTCTGCCGATCGACGATGCTCTGGTGGATATGCATGGCGCTGCCCGGCTCCTTGGCGTGGGGCTTGGCCATGAAGGTCGCGTACATCTTGTGACGCAGCGCCGCCTCGCGCGCGGTGCGCTTGAACATGAAGGCTTGATCGGCAAGGTCGAGCGCGTTGCCATGCAGCAGGTTGATCTCCATCTGCGCCGGCCCATCCTCGTGAATGAGCGTATCGATGGCGATGTCCTGATCCTCACAGAACTGATACACATCATCGAAGAGCGGGTCGAATTCATTGACCGCGGCGATGCTGTAGGACTGCCGGCCCGGCTCGGCACGTCCCGAGCGACCGATGGGAGGCTTCAGCGGATAATCGGCATCGATGTTGGGCTCGACCAGATAGAACTCGAGTTCCGGCGCCACCACCGGCTCCCAACCCCTCTGGGCATAGAGATCGAGCACATGGCGCAGCACTTCGCGCGGCGCCATGCGCACGCGCCGGCCGTCGGCATAAAAACAATCGTGGATGATCTGCGCGGTCGGCTCGGCGGCCCACGGCACGCGGCGCACCGTGCGCGGGTCGGGCTTGAGGATGATGTCGATCTCGGCGGGGCTCATCGCCGCCGAGGTCTCCTCCGGATAGTCGCCCGTCACCGTCTGCAAAAAAATGCTCTCGGGCAAGCGCATTCCCTGATCGATCTGGAATTTCTGCGCCGGCATGACCTTGCCGCGCGCAATGCCGGCCATGTCGGGCACGATGGCCTCGACCTCCTGAATATTGTGCTCTCGAAAAAACTGCGTCACTGAATCGGACATGTTCCTAACCTCGGCTGCTCGTTGCCCTATGACGTGCGCGTTCGCGCGCCGCGTCGCCAAAGGCCGTGAACAGCGCCACTGAAAATTCGTTGGCCATGACTCGCCACTCCGGATGCCACTGCACGGCACGGGCGAAGGCCTTGGCCTCTGGCAGGCAGAAGGCCTCGATGAGACCGTCCGGGGCGCGTGCCTCGACGCGCAGTGACGGTGCCAGAGTCTTGACCCCCTGAGCGTGCAGCGAGTTCACGCGGATGCGCGTCGCGCCGCCCGCCCACGCGATCATCGGTCCGTCTTCCAGCAGCACCTCGTGCGCCGGGCCGTACTGTTGATCGAGGGGCGCGTCCTTGTCCTCGCGATGATCGAGCAAGCCCGGTTGCTCGTGCACCCGTTGCCAAAGCTTGCCGCCGAGCGCCACGTTGATCTCCTGAAAGCCGCGACAGATCCCGAGCAAAGGCACGCCCTGCTCGATCGCCGCGCGGATCAGCGGCAAGGTGGTGGCATCGCGCTCCGGGTCATGCAGCGTGCCGGGCTCGCTCGGTCCCTCTTCGTAGTGGTGCGGCTCGACGTTCGAGGGACTACCCGGAAACAGCACGCCATCGAGATTGGCGAGTACCTCGTCAACCTCAAGTGGCTCCGGCAACACCGGGATCAGCAGCGGCAAACCCTGCACGGCACGCGCCACGGCGTGCGCGTATTTCTCCCCGACCAGGTGGAAGGGATGCAGGCCGATCACGCGGCGATCAGCGGGAATACCAATGACGGGACGACGAAACATGCGCAAGGGGCGAGTTTGCGGCGGGTGCAAGACTCGTTGCCGATTAGACCACAACCGTTCCCTGTATAACCGTACAGAGCTTGAAAAATGTCATCTAACCCATTGTTTATATTGAATCTATATTCTGAACAACATTGCAGCGATCAGGCCAGCACCGTATGCTGGAGCGCCTTCCGGCGGAGCCTCGCTTCGCGCTCAATCCAAGGTTTGCCATGACCGATTTCGCGGAACTCGACCGATTCCTCGCGGAGCACCCGCATACCCGGCATGTGGATGTGTTCCTCAACGATTTGAACACGGTCGAGCGCGGCAAGCGCATCGAGCGCGAGGGTTTGCAGCGGCTCTACACCGACGGCGTGCTTTTACCAGGCTCCATGTTCGCTCTTGATGTGCAGGGCGGCACGATTCAAGCCACCGGTCTTGGCTTCGATGAAGGGGATGCCGATCGGCCCTGCCGTCCCATACCCGGTTCGTTGGTACCCGTTCCCTGGCAGCCCGACGGGATCGCGCAACTGCAGCTCACGATGTATGAGCGCGACGGCCGGCCGTTCTTCGGCGACCCGCGCAACGTGCTCGCCAAGGTGCTCGATCGTTTTCATCGACTCAATCTGACCCCGGTCGTGGCGATCGAGTACGAGTTCTATTTCGTCGATCGCGAGCGCCTCGAGGGCGGCATGCCGCAGCCACCGCGCCTGCCCATCACCGGCCGCCGCGAGTTCAGAACACAAATCAACTCGATGACAGATCTCGATGAATTTTCGAGAGTTTTATCGCGTATTGACGAAGTTTCGAGGATTCAGAAACTACCTTCGGCCAACGCCATGGCCGAATACGGGCCAGGACAGTTCGAGGTGAATCTCGAACACCGGGCCGACGCGTTACGGGCCTGCGACGAGGCGCTGCGCCTCAAGCGCGTGGTGCGCGCGATCGCCCGCGAACAAGGCTGGGATGCCACCTTCTTGCCCAAACCCTATCGCGACATGGCCGGCTCCGGGCTGCACATCCATGTCAGCCTGCTCGATGCCGGCGGCGAGAATCTCTTTGCCTGCGACGACCCGAGCGCCCTGTCCGCCGATGCGCCGCATCATGGCCTCGGCAGCAGCACTCTGCGTCATGCCATTGGCGGCCTGCTGCGCACCCTCGCCGAGGGCATGGCGATCTGCGCGCCCGGGCCGAACTCGTATCGTCGTTTCCGCGCCGAGTCCTACGTACCCTTGATCCCGTGCTGGTCGGTCAACAATCGCGGCACTGCCGTGCGCATCCCGGTCAGCGATGTGCGCAATCGCCGCATCGAACATCGACTCGCCGGCGCCGACGCCAACCCCTACCTCGTGACCGCTTGGGTACTTGCCGGCATCCACCACGGCATCGCCGAAGCGCTGGAGCCGCAGGCACCGATCCGCGGCAACGCCTATCGCGAGACGGGCGAGCCGCTGCCCATCCATTGGGCGACCGCCATCGAGCGGTTCCGACAAAGCGAGTTCGCCGCCGCCTATCTCGGCCGTCCGTTTCGCGATCACTTCACCGCCGTCAAGCAAGGCGAACTCGACGAGTTCGACTCGCATCTCACGCCGCTCGAGATGCAGTGGTATCTCGGCGCCGTGTGAGCCCTCGCCATGGGCCGACAACACATCGACTCCTGGTATGCCGCGAGCGCGCCCGCGCGGGCGGCGAGACAGGTGCTGAAGGGGGCGATCGACGCTGACGTGTGCGTCATCGGCGGCGGCATCGCCGGTTGTTCCACCGCCCTGCACCTCGCCGAGCGTGGCCGCAGCGTTGCGCTGCTCGAGGCAGAACTCGTCGGCTGGGGCGCCTCGGGGCGCAGCGGCGCACAAGCCATCACCGGAGTCGCCTGCGGTCAGCACAAGCTCGAGTCGCTCGTTGGTCGCGATGATGCGCGACACATCTGGAACATCACGGTCGAGGGACTGGCACTGCAGCGACAACTGATCCGCAGGCATGCGATCGACTGCGACTACGTCGCCGGACAGATGCACGTGGCCTTGAAGCCGCGGCAGGAACGCGAGCTGCGCGCCGAGGTCGATTTCTTGCGCAGCCGCTACGCGTATCAATCACTGCAGATGCTCGACCGCGACGCCGTACGCGAGACCATCGCCTCGAAGCGCTACCTTGCCGGAACCTTTGATGCCGACTGCGGCCATCTGCATCCACTCAAATATACGCAGGGACTTGCGGTCGCAGCCGAATGCGTCGGCGCGCAAATCTTCGAGGATTCACGGGCGCTCGACTATCGGCGCAGTGAGGGTCGCTTGATCGTGCGTACGGCGTCAGGCGAGGTGCGCTGCCGAAGCCTCGCGCTCTGCGGCAACGCCTGGCTCGGCCCGTTTGCACCAGCTCTGGCCCGCAAAATCATTGGCGTGGGAACGTACATCGTGGCCACGGCGCCGCTCGGTGCCGAGCGCGCCCAAGCCCTGATCCGCAACAATGCCGCAGTCACCGACATCAACTGGGTGATCGATTACTTTCGCTTGTCGCAAGATCATCGACTGCTCTTCGGCGGACGCGTGAGTTACTCGGGGCTCGACCCGCTCGGCACTCGCCGGGCCACCCGCGCGCGCATGCTGCAGGTGTTCCCGCAGCTCGCCGATGCGGCGATCGACCATGCCTGGGGTGGCTATGTCGATATCACGCTCAATCGCGCGCCGCATTTCGGCAGGCTGGAACCCGACGTGTATTTCGTGCAGGGCTTCAGCGGTCACGGCATCGCGCTCACCGGTATCGCGGGTCAGCTGCTTGCCGAAACCATCGGCGGCACCGAAGAAAGATTCGACTTGTTCAATCGCATTCCGCACCGCGATTTTTCGGGAGGCGCGGCCCTGCGGCGCCCGGCGCTCGTGCTGGCGATGCTCTGGTACCGCCTACGCGACCTGCTCTGAGGCGTGCGCCTCGTGGCGCAGCAGGCGACGCTGCAGCGGCCGCAGGTAGCGTTCGGTCGCCTCGGCCACCAAAGAATATGCCGCCGGTACCACCACCAGCGACAGCAAAGTCGAGGTGATCAGGCCGCCAATCACTGCCACACCAAGCGGCGTGCGGAAATTGCCGTCGGCACCGAGTCCAAGCGCGATCGGCAGCATGCCGGCGCCCATAGCGAGCGTGGTCATGATCACGGGCCGCACGCGCTTGCGACAGGCGTCGATCAGCGCCGCCTCGCGCGACAGACCTGCCTGCTCGCCGAGGATCGCGTAGTCGACGATCAGGATGGAATTTTTGACGGCGATGCCGTTGAGCAGTAGCAGACCAATCAGCGAGGGCAGCGATAGCGCATTGCCGGTGAGCAGCAAGAGACCGAAGGCGCCGCCGCCGCAGAGCGGTACCGCCGCAAGGATGACGATGGGCTGGGTCGCGCTATGGAAGAGCAACAGCAGCACGAGGTATACCGACAGCACGCCCGCAAGCAGGGCGAGTGCAAAGCCGACGAAGAGCTCGACGAAAGCCTCGGAGTCACCCGCGGGCAGGATGCGCACGCCCGGCGGCAGGTTCTGCATCGCCGGCATATTGTTGACCTTGGCCATGACATCGCCGAGCGGCAAACCGTTGAGCTCGACGGAGACCGTCACCGTGCGCTCACGGTTGAGTCGGTCGATGCGCGCCGGACCACTGCCCTCGGTGATCTCGGCCACGGCCGCGAGTGGCACCGGTCCGGCTTTGCCGGGGACGCGCAATTGGCGCAGCACCGCAGGATCGGTGAGCGATGAACCGGCGAGTTGTACGCGGATCGGGATCTGGCGCTCGGCAAGATTGAGCTTGGCGAGACGCTGGCGGATATCGCCACTCGTCGCGATACGCGCGGCATCGGCGATGTCGACCGTCGAGACGCCAAGGTCGGCTGCACGCGCCGGGTCAGGTCGGATCACGATCTCGGGCCGCAGCAACGCCGCCGTGGTGCTCACCGAACCGATATTCGGCACGGTACGGATGGCCGCGGCAAGGTCACGCGATGCAGCACTCAACTGCTCCGAGTCACGCCCACCAATGGCAAGCGTCAACCGATCACCCGGCCCGCCCGCGGCAAAGCCCACGCGCACGCCCGGCAAGTCAGTCAGCGCCTGCCGTACGGAATCTTCGATTTCGGCACTGCTGCGCTTGCGGTCCGCGGCGAACTCGAGCGTCATGCCGAACTTGCGAACCTCAGCGAACGAGACGCCACCACCCATGGTCTCGCCGCCCTCACCGCCAACCGTGGTGAACACGCGCACGATCTCGGGCACGCCGGCGCGCAGCCGTTGCCGGACCTCGGCGGCGACTTCGAGCGAGTCGGCGAGCCGAGCACCGGGTGGCAATTCGACCTGCAATTGCGCGCGGGACTGATCGGTCGTCGGCACAAAGGTCTTCGGGATGAGTGGAATGAGGCCGAGCGAGAGGACGAACGTCGCCATCGCAATAACCAGCGTCCAGCGACGATGGTGCAGCGCGAGATCCACCCAGCGCAGATAGCGCTGCATGAGTGGCGAGTCGGTGGCGGTCTTCGGTTCACCACGCATGAAATAGCCGGCCAGCATCGGCGTGAGCAGACGGGCAACGAGCAGCGAGAACAGCACCGCAGCCGCCGCTGTCCAGCCGAACTCGCGAAAGAACTTGCCGGTCACGCCAGGCATGAAGGCCACCGGAATGAACACCGCAGCCAAGGTCACTGAAGTGGCGATCACGGCGATGCCGATCTCATCGGCTGCGTCGATCGCCGCCTGCATGGGCGGTTTGCCCATGGCGCGATGTCGGGCGACGTTTTCGACTTCGACGATCGCATCGTCGACCAACACGCCGATCACCACCGCGAGGGCGAGCAAGGTGAGCAGGTTTAGCGAAAAGCCAAAGAAATGCATCACCGCAAAAGTCGGAATGACCGAGAGCGGCAACGCAATTGCGGAAATCAGCGTCGCTCGCCACTCGCGCAGAAAGAACCAGACGACGATGACCGCCAGCAGCGCGCCCTCGAGCAGCATGATCATCGAGGAGTCGTAGGAATTTTTGGCGGTCTCGACCGTCGATTGCACCTCGACGAAACGCACCTCGGGATGCGCGGCCTGCAGCACGGCGATGCGCTGGCGGATCCCCTCGCCGACCGCGACCTCGCTCGAGCCCGAAGTGCGGCGCGTCGAGAAACCGACCACGGGCTTGTCATCGAGCAGTGCTGCCGCGCGCGGCTCGGCCGCCCCATCGGTGACCGTCGCAATCGCCGAGAGCCGCACGGTGCGGCCGTCGGGCAAATAAATCGGGTAGTTGGCGAGATCCTGGGCTGTGCGTACCACGGCTACCGTACGCACCGACTGCTCTGCACCGCCCGCCTCGGTGCGCCCGCCCGGCCGCTCAACCTGCAGCCTCGCGAGTTGGCTGGAGACGGAACCGGCGGTCACGCCGAGCGCCTGCAGGGCCTCGGGTCGCAGATCGACGCGAACCTCGCGATCGACACCGCCGACGCGCGTCACCGAGCCGACCCCCGACACGCCATAGAGGGCCTTGGCAACCTTGTCGTCGACGAACCAGGAGAGCTCGTCCGGGGCAAGCCGATCGGACTCGACCGCGTACGCCATCAAGGTGCCACCGACCAGCGCCATACGCTGAATGATCGGCTCGTCGATGTCCTGCGGCAGATCGCGGCGCACGCGGGAGACGGCGTCTTTGACTTCATCGAGCGCGCGATCAATGTCTCGACCGAGTTCGAACTCGATCTTGGTGATCGACGTGCCCTCACTGACGGCCGAGTTGATGCGGTCGATGTCGGCGATGCTCGAGACCGCATCCTCGATCTTGCGCGTGACGTCGGTCTCGAGCGTAGACGGCGACGCGCCCGGTAGCCCGACCGTCACCTGGATGGTGGGCAAGGAAATATCGGGTAACTGAGAAATAGGCAGCTGTCGCCAGCCCCAGAGCCCGGCGAGAGTCAGGACGACAAACAGCAATACGGAGGGCAGCGGGTATTTGATGCCCCAGCGAGACAGGTTCATGCCGCGCCACCGTCCACGATCTTGACGACATCACCGTCGCTCAAGAACCCGGCACCACGGGCGACCACCCGCTCACCACTTTTGAGTCCGCCGCGGATTTCAATGAATTCGCCTTGTGAAGGACCCGTGTCGATGCGGCGCTGCAGCACCTTGCCGCCCTCACCCATCACGAAAACGTAGGGATAGCCATCGCGGAACACCACCGACTGGCGCGGCACCACCATCACCTTCGCCTCGCCGACACGCAGTCGACCCTCGGCGAACATCCCCGAACGCAGCGCCCCGGGCTCGGAAAGATCCGCGTAGACCAGCGCGGTACGCGTCTGCGGATCGATGGCTGGCGAAACGGCGCGAATGGTGCCAGTGACCGCCTCGCCGGCGGGACCGCGGATGTCGACTCGCGACCCAAGTTTGATGCGCGGCAGATCGTTCTCGGACACCTCGGCACGCCACTCGAGTCGTCCACGACGAATGAGGCGGAGCAGCTCACCGCCCCCTGAGACAATTTGACCGGGCTGCACGGTGCGCGCGGAGAA
>Ga0194117_10004634_pt1 | contig 12983 bp, 6 predicted proteins | sample TA2MahsurfametaG_FD_160579 | JGI IMG/M metagenome (GOLD analysis project Ga0194117, IMG submission 160579) | Freshwater microbial communities from Lake Tanganyika, Tanzania - TA2015009 Mahale N1 surface | ecosystem: Environmental > Aquatic > Freshwater > Lake | place: Tanzania: Lake Tanganyika...
CCCACAATAACAGAAAATAGTAAAAAAGTACAGCTTAGAATTACCTTTCACCAAATAAAATGAATAGACCTATGGCAGTTGGATAAGTTAGGGAAGTAAAATCAAATTTAAACCACAGAAATGTAGCTAATGAGAGTATGAATTAAGCTGCCAGCTATGAAGAGGAGAATAATGAAAGAAAAGAAACAGAAGATGCCGAGCAATCTTCTACAAAATTATAAAAAATATTGACGAACCTGTAAAGACGGTTATAAATGAGTGAAGAACTAAATAAAAAATTACTCGAAAAAATATAAAAACTATAAGCAAATAATATAAGTAGATAATTCAGCCCTTCGAAACGGTTTATAGAACACACTTATTCGATTTCGCAAGAAAAAAACATTATAGAAAAGGCCTTAGAGGATAAGCTTAAGACCGTCAACACTAACAACACTCCGAGCGAAAAGAAAAATTATGTTATCTTATCATAAATTTTACCTTACAGTGATCGGCGTGAAATGAAGGTAAAGTTTAAAATTTCAGATGTAATTGGTAACGATTCTTAAGGAAAAAACTAAGATCTGAAGGTATAAACTGCAGAGTGGTTAGGTATGGTTTACAGAGCCACTGCTTCGATCTGCTGGAACATGTTGCTTAACAATTATCTGAATTTTTAGTAAGTAAAAATTTTATTTACTGAAAATATTGTGTTCAATTTCATCTAGTTCATGAAGGAGATAAATAGAATCGGGAAATCAAATATGATTGCTGAATTAACAAGTATTATCAATAAGAAGTCAGTGGATATTTTAGAGTTCTTGTGCAGACAGTATCCTCAGACCAAAATTGAAGCACCAAATGTAAGTTTAAGAAGTATCCTCCCTCAGATCGACAATCAGGGAAGAATCAAGTATGATTTGGTTAGTAGGTCGGGCATAGATTTTTCATATAGATAGGATGGGGATTATACGACCCAAATTATGAAAATGGTTAATTTTATGATAGAGAGAACTAATGAAGAGTATGACGGATTTCTAATATTCATGAAAGAAACATTTTAGGAGATATTTTTACCCATCAACAGAAGAAAGAAATTTGGAATGGTTAGCACTCGTAATATTGATCTTCGTGAGTTATCTCATTAAGATGTAATGTACAAAGACAAAGTTAAATCCTATACAAAATATTTGATCGGTAGAAAAATATCGAAAAATACTGCCAAATTCACTGATGAATAGATTGAAGACGGCATATTTTTTGTTAAATCAAGTGCTATTCTGAGGATTATCACGAAATGGGTCGAGGAGCTCGTTGAGTATTTCTAAAAATCAGAGGCTAAAGTTAAAAATAGCTATAGTTAAAATAAAGATCATGATGGAAGAATGTTATACATCTCTGCTTTGTTGAAAAATGGTATTCATAAAGAAATAGTCAAGCAGAAATAAGCCCTCATGGAAAGGATCAACAAAATAAGACACTAATGCCAAAAAATGTAGTATCTTCTTGCAAGTCAATAGTTTACGAATGATCCAACTCAAGTCCATCTCAGCTAATAACAAATTAGTGTTGGTATGTATTGCAGCAATCTAAAAAGTGCCATTTCCACTTATATTTGTTCTTAACTTAATCTTCTAATACACTTCTTGCTGAAAATACCAAGAGAAGTTTCTTAGGATAATTTAGAAAATGATTTAGAATAATTCAAAATTCAGGCTCGTAAAGATCTTGATTCTGTTAATCTGGTGACTCTAAAACTTTTTGATCTTCTGAGATGCAAAATACACTCAAATTAATAAGAAATCATCTGGATTGTGCAATATCTTCTTGATCAAAACAAAATCAATAAAGAGAAATTCAATATCATTAGAATTAAAGATAGGCTCAACTTAGGAACTAGAGATATTATGATAAATGCTCAGATAAATAGAGGTATAGCATGTTAAATTCAACTTGCAGTCACTAGTAACAGTGACAAAAAACAATAACTTCTTGATCAATACAACCATTTCCTTTATGAACTCAAGAGATCAGAGTTAGGCCCTGTTACAGAAAATGTTTCTATTTGGTCTAATCTTTAACAAAGATACATGTATTTCTAACAGCTAATGAGGGATAAAAGTAAGCAAAGAAAAAATGTTCTTAAAGAGAAACCTTAGAAGCATAGCTGTGGAGGATTTGATAAATTCTAAATATTCAAAAGACCTATCATATGTAAATGTTGTAATTCCTTTTTTGCTATTCCTCAAACTTGTCTGTTAAACGTTAGATGTCTTAATAGTAATACAACTTATTGTGGAGAATGTTACTACTATAACTTTTTAAACTAAATTGAAAGAAAAGAGTTTATTTTTGATAAAAATAGAATTATCAAATTTGATGTCTTGGAAAAACTTGTAGAGTATACAGATTTTACAAAACCTCTTCCTCCAACTGGTTTCTTCATTAAGAAAAAGTTTTTAAAGAAATAACTCTCTTTTTATATGGCAATCGAGAAGGTTAAAAATTAAAAAGTGAGAGATGCTCCCAGTGTAGAACTAATAATAGTTCAAACAATTGTTAGAGATGGAACAATTTTGAATAGACAAGTTAACAAAAATGAGATTGATTCTCGTTTATAAAAAGGATAGTTTTATGTGAAAGACTATCAAAAGACAGAACTAAACAACTTTATTATTTTTTATTTTGATAAAAAATAAAATAAAAAACTGATGACTCTCACAGATCTGAAATCAGACTTATAAAAAGTTGAAAACAGAAGAACCAAAGTTCTAAGCATTGTTTCATAGCCTTCTTATATTTCAGATTTAAAAGTTTTGAAAAAATAGTCTGAAAAATTGAAATAAATGAATAATCTTTCAAAGACCCTTAAAGATGAAAAATTAGTTGTTTATATGTTTAATAACTACTATATTTTGGCTCAAGCTTGTGTGAAAGGGTCAGTATTGAGAGCTGAAATAACTAAAAAAGTAAATATTAGTGCAATCAAAAGTTTTATAGAAAAAGAGAGTGACATAGTTACTATGGAATTCAAAAATATGACAAATGAATTTGAGTAAATTGCAACCAAATTCAAGCCCAAACTTTATCATAATTTTTGCCATACGATTAAAAAGTTATTTGTTTCAAACGGCAATATTGAATCTATCAAGTGTTTTTCCAATTTCGTGAGTCTTTAGGCTGTCTTTATAAGTATTTTTACGATGATTTAGATTAAAACAAGCTTACATCTTTATAAGGAATATAAAATTTGAAACACCTAATGTCCTTTAAGTTTGATGATAATCAAGTAGATAGTTTAGTTCCTTTTACAAATTGTACTTCTATGAGATATATCTATTCTAACAGCAATAAACTCACTAGTCTCAAAGGTTTATAAAATCTAAGAGCTTTGAAGTATTTATCTGCATGTAAGTGTTCTTTTAGGTAGATTAAAATCAAATTACAAGCATCGAAGAGATCAAAGATTGTAAAGATCTTTAGGAATTATATATACGGTAAAATCCGATCAGCGATATTTCAGTCGTCAAGAATCTAACAAATTTAGTCAAACTATTCGTTGGAAATACTAAATTTGTCAATTTGCCAGACCTTTCATCCTTACAAAAATTGAAATCTTTGTCTTTGGACTTTCTCAACTTGACTTCCATACCTCCAATCTTCAAAAACTTAGTTCTTAAAGAACTGTGGTTGTGTAATTCTGTATTTATAAAGCAAATAACAAAATCTAAAAGATCAACAATCTTTAGAATCAAAGTGAATTAGTTTTCTTGACATTATCGAATAATAACATTTCAAAGATCTAGAATTTGGAGAAATTATAAAATTTATAGACTTTGAGACTGAACTACAACAATATTACTGTTGTTTAAGGTGTCAAAGATCTTGACTCACTAAAGTTGCTAGCCCTTTGTAAGATTATACTTATATAGAAAACAATCCTATAGATGATTTGAAGGAAATACTGCAGTATGATATCACCTTTGAATACAAACTATCATTAGACAATCTCACTGAAAATGCAGAGAGACAATTGATAGAATTATAAATCATTAAAACAGGATTGGTAAGTTCAAGTGAAGATTGATTTTTGTTTAGCTATTTTAATCATATCTGTTTATTGATCTATCATTATCTTTTTGTTTCGGGTTACCATTCTTTTGAGTATCTGTTTTTGCGATATTGAGCATATTACAAAGTACGAGGACTAGCAATCGTTTGTCTTGGAACAAACTTTTTGAATGGAGAATAAGAATAATTCCAGTCATGATTTCTTTAGAAGAAGGGATCATGGAAGTTGGTACTTTCTGGAGTGGGTACGTCATCGTATTGGTGAGCTAACCATCCATGCCATTTTGGAGGAATCATATCTCCATTGGGACTTCTCACTGACAAATAGTCATTATACTCAACCCATCTGCGCTGATTCTTGTCTACATAAAACCGAAAATACAGAGAGGATCGAAGTCCTAGTAATATTTATTTCCGAATTGATCCATTCCCATGAATCGAGTTTTATCTGAATTTCCTCCAACATTGTGAGTGTTCATGACCATTTTATGTCCTCTTTGATAAGTCAGAATGAGACCGTCTGCTTTGACTGATTTCCAAAATTTGGGGGTGAAGATTTGACTGAAGAACGCCCAAGGCCAAAGACCCTATATTAAAGAAGCACTACCATGTTGCTTTAATATTGATAATTAATAATAATCTCAAAGTAAAAATAGAACTTTGTAACTACAATTCGTTAGCTTGATTTTGATTTTTTAAGGTTTCTTTTGGAGAGATTTATTTCATAACAATTTTATAAATATCAATTGGAACGTGTATGATTAGCTTTGGATTTTGATCCAAATCTTTTGGTCAACTATTTTAGATTCAATGCTAAATTTGATTTGCTGGATTTTGCTGTAGATTCGATGCCATTTAAGTAGTACACTTCAATTTATTCACCATTTTTTTATATTCTCTTACCTGCTCCGTGCTTTTTGTCATTTTTCCATGTTATTTAGTAACGTATTCCGTCTTATGTTAAAATTCCGAAACCTTCTTTTTTATCACCTACGTAATTACCTTAATAGAGAGTAGTTAAAGTCTATTATCTTCCAAATCCATTCTTTTTATCTTATTTCCAAGATCCTGAGTATTTATAGCCAATAGCTTTGTTCTATAATATACCCCAACCATTTTTGGCATTAATTCTCCATTATCCATAGTATATATAGCCAGTCTTAGGGTATTTTCTCATTCCAAACATAGTTCTTACTCCTTTTTCATAAAAACCTGTATACTAAGATCCATCTTCTATAATTTTTTTCTCAAAAGTCAAAGGATAATGACCTTACGCACATTTATCTAGATAAGCTAAAGTTTGAGGTAATATTTTTTCGATTCCCATTTAAGTTTAGTCAACTACAACATCAGTTTATTTCAGAGTCTTCTTTTGTTCTTAAATTTGCTCAATAATCCAACTCTATTTCTTTAGGAAATACATTTTATCGAAAAACATGTCAGTTCCTTTTTCAGCTTTGATGAAGTAATCATAGAAAATCTATCTATTCCTTGTTAACTCTTAATTATTAAGAGCTTAGTTCATATTATCCAAAAATACTTAATGCTTAATTTCCTTATTGAAGAGACTTTTTACTATCTATCTTATTTTTTTCAGCTCAAAACATTTTTACAACTATGATTTTGTTTTCTAACAAAATTATTTCTTAACACTTTCTTTTATGTAGAAAGAGTCTATCTTCTTGAGTAAGTTGAGCCTTATCTTGTCAATACTACTAATGATTCTCACTGCCATTCCCTAAATAATAAGAGAAGTACATGAAAAGTGGCGTTTACATCTTGGATCATGTTACTTATGTAAGTTTCATGTTTTGTAACGAATTAAAATATTTTCCTATATTTTTACTCAAAGGGCCAATATCTAAGCCTTTAAATTTCTCCATTTTTAATTTCATCTATTGCCAAAAATTCCTCATTATGCTAATTGTGGTCTTTAAAGAAACATGTTTCACATATTAAGCGAGATACATGCGTACATTTTGGATTGATGCAAACATACATAATATCTCGTCCTTCATGTCCTTATAACAGGCATTTTGGTGCCATTGACCAGTTCGTTTTATGTATAACTTTGTTAATCTTTTTGGGTGAATAAACAGGTTTTTAATCTTCGTGTTATTTGGTCTCTTTGCTAAGTTTGGGTAGTGAAAAAGACTTTTGAATCATATTTTTATTTATCTATTATCATCTTTATAAATAAATGATTGTATTTTTTACATATCAAATCACAATTCTGTAATGCTTTCCTTACTACAAAACACATTCTTTGTTGTCAAGGGTTATCTTGAATGATTTTTGAGTTTTCACCAAACTGTAGGGGAAACTTAATAGGGCCTTTGCTAAAACTGAACCATGATCTCCGAATGAATTCTAAATAAATATAGATTTACTTTGAGTTATTAATGATTAAAGATGGGTCCAGGGGCACAGATTTTAAGACTATACTATTAATCATCAATAGTTCCGTTTTCAATTTTTAAACCAACTAAGCCGAAAGTGTCATTATAGTGTACTAGAGGCTTTTTGATAGCATGTAAAATGGCTTTATTTTATTTATTAACAGCCTCATTGAGATACTTTGCAGTTTCTCCAAATTTATAAGCAACGATGATCTCATCTTCAACATTGATTTTTAGCTTTTTCTTTAATTTTTGCACTCTAGTAACAATCTCTCTTGCAAAACCTCTTGTTTTCAAGGCTTAGTTTTGACGAGTATCGAGTAAGATGCTATATTAGTATAATTATACATGACTTTGTCTCCTCCGATTGCCTCGAATTATTGGATATTAGTGACGATGAATTTCTCTTGGATGATTAAGTCGCTCTAAATTACTAAATGATTACAAGCTAAAGTTTATTGTTTGCAATAACGATGCTACCTTATTCTTTGGCCTTTTATAATTCTTAGGTGGTGAGTTTGCTAATGCCTGTTTTTACATCTCCGAAAGCTTTGTTTCCTTTGAATTTAGGTCCAAGAACTGGCAAGTTAGGGAGGGCTTCAAGTTTCAAATATCTTTAGACTGTAGGTTCATATTTGATATCTTCAACATTTATCTCTTCTTGGATATAGCCAAGGAAAGGAGCCAAATTATCATATACAGATTTATTTCTGCTAACTATAGTCAAGGACATAATGGGTTGTTTCAATGAAACCTTTTTCTGCTCTCTCAATTTACGAGCTGTCTAGATAATATTCATCACTCTGCTCATTTCTTAGATTACTTTTTCATTGAAAAGATTATTGTTAACTTAAGCAATAAATAAAAGATGGATTGATTGTTCATATAATTTGCTTTGTTTGTTGATGACAAGACGAAGGTTTTGATACATATGTTCTGTAAAGAAGGGAACGATTGGACTCATCAAAACATTTACTTTAAGTAACACGTCGAAAACAACATTCAAACTTACTTACATGTTAAGGTCATCAACTTCTCCTTTTAATCTTAATCTATTAAGTCTGACATACCAGTTAGTCAAGTTTTAAAGGAATTTAATGAGCTGAGGGACGACATTGTAAAGTTTGTATTCTCCCATTTATTTTCTTACATTTTTAATGAGAAGTTGTAAAGCAGATTGAATCCAAGTATCAGTAACGTTGAAATTCGGTACTAATGCTTCAATATTTTCAACAAAGGTGAAGTTTTTGTTTGATTTAGTTTCCCATTTAGAGATATTTTGGATTAAGAATCTGTATACATTATACCATGGCAAAAAGATTTATCTGACAACTGCTTACATACCTTTTTTAGAGCAGTTAAGGTTATCAGCTCTAACTAGTGGTGAATTGATCAAATAAAGTCTGACTGCATCAGCTCCGAATTATCCACAAACCTCAACTGGATCAGGATAATTTTTAAGTCTTTTTGACATTTTCTTGCCTTATTAAGTTAAGACAAGTCCATTGACAATCAAATTTTTATAGGGATTACTGTTCTTGATACCTGTTGAAATAACGTTAAGAGTGTAGAACCATCCACGAGTTTGATCGATTCCTTCTCCAATGAAGTCAGCAGGGAAAATGTTGTTGAATTATTCTTCCGTAGTTGTGAAAGGATAGTGTACTTGTGCATAAGGCATAGAACCACTTTCAAACCAGCAGTCGAAAACTTCTTCAATTCTTATTAATTTTCCTTTTCCTTGCTTACTTTCAATAGTCAAATGATCAATGTTTTCGCGATGGAGATCAGTTACTTTTTGTCCAGTCAACTCTTATAATTCTTTCAAAGATCCAACACAAACAATCTCTTGGCCATCGTCAGAGACCCAAAGAGGAATTGGGTTACCCCAGAATCTATTTCTTGAGAAACACCAATCTTTTGCATCACTTAGCCAGTTATGGAATTTTCCATCTTGAATGACTTTAGGAACCCAAGTTGCTTTTTGGTTATTTTTAACTAAATCTTCCTTAAAGTCAGTAACTCTGATGAACCATGTTGAGACTGCTTTGTAAATAAGAGGAGTATCACTTCTCCAGCAGAAAGGATAGTTGTGTCTGTAAACATTCTTTTTAACAAGTCTTCCTCTTTCTTTTAAATCCTTCATGATGATTTAGTCTGCATCTTTTACATATTTTCCCTCATAAGGAGGTACTTATTTAGTGAAAATTCCATTTTAGTCGAGAGGAACAGGAGGATTATCTGGAGTTATGATTTTGTGTTATACACACATTTTGTAATCATCTTAACCAAATCCAGGTGCACAATGGACAATACCAGTACCATCTGAATCGGTGACGAAATTAGCAGTGTAGACTTTAAAGCATCCATCTTTTGCTCTATCTGCGAAGAAATCGAAAATAGGTTCATATTCAAGACCTTCTAAATCTTTTCCTTTCAGTTTTTAGATGATTTCGTATTTTTATTTGCCAAAGAAGTCTTTAAGCCTGCACTCAGCAAAGATGAATGTCTCGTTTCTTTTAAGGTCTTTTACTTTAACATAGACGAATTAAGGATTGACAGCAAGAGCTAAATTTGATGGTAAGGTCCAAGGAGTAGTAGTCCATGCCAAAAACTTGACTGTAGGATCTTTTTTCATAGGGAAAGTAATGTGGACCGAAGGGTCATCAACTTCTTTGTAATTTTGCTGCACTTCGAAGTTTGACAGCACAGTGTTACACTTATTTGAGTAAGGCATAATCTTTCTGCCTCTATAGACATAGTTTTTATTGAAGAGTTGTTTAAAAACATACCAAACTGACTCCATGAAGTTAAGATCCATAGTTTTATAGTCGTTCTGGAAATCAATCCATCGTCCAAATCTATTTACAACATACTACCATTCTTTTGAGTACTTCATCACAATCGATCGGCATTTTTGATTATATTACTTGATTCCCATTTCTTCGACTTGTTTCTTGTTTGTGATGTTAAGGATTTTATCAATTTCATATTATACGGGAAGTCCGTGGCAATCCCATCCGAATCTTCGTGAAACGTAATGACCGGTTTGAGTAGCGTAACGACAAACAACGTCTTTGATTGTACCAGCAGCGATGTGTCCATAATGAGGAGTACCAGTTGCAAAAGGTGGCCCATCATAGAAAGTGTAGGGTGGGAAGTCTTTTGTTTTTTAGAGTTGGAGTTTGAAGGCATTAATTTCTTCCCAATACTTTAAAGTAGCTTCTTATGCAGCAGGGAAATTAAACCTTTCGGGGACTAGATAAAAAGTTATTTACTTTCTTTGAACTCTGTGCGAGAGAACATGATTTTGTTATGTATAAATAATATTGTTGAAAATATCAAATTTAAGATTTTTAGTTTAAAATTTCTTTTATAATTCTAGAAGAAATATAAAGCATTGAAAATAATGTAGCCTACATTCAGCTTGAAAAAACTTGAATAATCTCGATTAATTGGATAATCAATAGAAGGAGTAGATCAAAAAGAGTCAGACAATCAGTTTTGATAAGTTATGGAGTTCTTATTATAGGGCTAGTTGAATAACTTTGCTTCCTCTGAGTTATTGCCTAATTTTGAATACTTTATTATCTAATACTTAGAGCTCCTATAGCTATTTCTTTTTTCTTTCGTCTCTGGCATCATAAATTGATCCAATCTCAAGATCAATTTCTCTCAATTACTTCTCCAGTTTTTCTTGAACCTTCTGTTACTCCAAAACATAGCTATTTTGTCTCTCTATTTCTTATTTCTGCCTCATTTTTACATCTAATTCAGCTCTCCTTGAAGCAGCCAAAACCTCTGCTCTCTTCTTCTGTTCAGATTAAAGTACTCTTCTCTGTGCTTATAATTCTTCTTATCTCAATATTCTTGATCGTCTTTCTGCTTCAACGAATACTTCGTATTCTTTTTGTTTTTCTGCCCGATAAAATCGTTACTGTGCAAGTTACTATTAAGCTTTCAATAGTTGTGCGTTTTTGATTATTTGATAATCTCTGAATTCTTGTTATTCTTGTAGTCTTGCGAGCTATCTAATTTCCCTTCCTTCGATTTCTCTGGCTTGTGCTAATCTTTCTAGTTCTACAGCTTTAGCATACTCCATTTATCTCTCAAGCTGTACTCTTCTGGATAATTCTAACTAATATGCAAGTCTAAATTTGATTTCTGTTACCTGTTATTGTAGTAGTAGTCCATTCAGATTAAATACTAAATTTTATTATAAAGTTATTAATAAGTCTAACAAATTTTATCTATACAATACAAAAAAATAAAGAATCTAAGCGATTTTTACTCGAAAAAAGACTTACGCTGTTCATATATTCATGGTTTATGATAAAACCCTAAATACTTCAAAAAGGATGCTCATTATTGTGATTTGGAATATTCACTTAATAGAAATAAAAATCGGAATTTAGTAACATAGTAAATTCTTGATGATTAGAAAAGATAGTATTGCTCGTGATTATATTTATTATTTTTGGAGATGTAAATAAGCAAAGAGAAGAAAAATAATACAAACTACGATAGTCAACTCATTTAGAATACATACGTTATATACACACCAAAAATCATAAAGTTTGTGTATAAAGGTAATTAAAAAAAACTTAATGAGAAAGCTTATCTTGATAGACAAATGTAATTTTCAGACATTAGCCATGTGGTGAGAAGCCAAACCATTAGTAAAAATCTTTCGCAAAGTAATCATTTCAAAAAATCATAAAGGATTGGAAAAATACAACTTGTATCAACTAAAAAACCGATCATTCACTTGAAGGGTAAAGGAAAAGTAAAAAGAAGTAAGACTCAACACTCCTAATTATAAAACAATATAAATCAAAGCTTCAATTTTCCTTAATATAAAAATCATATTAGTACTGTAGACTTTGTTGAAAGTATAGGCTGCAATTTCTTCTCAGAATGTAATGATAATTCGCATATCGATGTGAACTAAAGAATCCCACATTCTTTTGAAAATAGTAATAAGACTGTCTAAAGGAGTGAAAAATAGAAAAGCGAGGGTAGATTAGATGCACTATCAATAAAAAAATCAGATTAGATAAGCTATTCAAATGGCAAATCACTCTATGATTTCAAAAAAAGAAAGAACATTTTTGCTGAACTGAATCTAAATAAGACTTTTGATTTAGCTTACAAAGAAAGAGATAGATCACATTCAAGAAAATCTATTTTTTAATAGAGAATCAAACTTTGTGATTTGAGTTTCTCAAAGGACAGGTCCACTTCAAAAAGGAAGAGAATATTTGAAGGTTTTGTATAGCAAAAATCTCGTATAACTATAAAAAGTCACTAATAACAGTTACAGGAGTGTTAAATACCCAAATCTATTTATGAAGAATGGTAAAAATTCTCACCATAAAGCGAATCGAAAGAAATTGGATAAAACAGATGCATACTATAGACAGTTTAGTAATTAAGAATGTAGTAGTCGCAGGTGAAATTGATAGATTGATGTTTATTTTGGATGATTTAATAAATGTAAAAGCCTCGTATTTTAGAGGTAAATAAGAAGATAATGTTGTGAATGCTATCAGAGAGCGCAGCCGAAGACATTGACAATACAGATAAGAGTTGGTGCATCCCATTTGATTGTAACAGTTCCGTCGACTTCATTATCCCAGAAGCATGATCCTGAAATGTTAAGTCCACAATCAGCTTTTTGCATGATAATGCAGTTGGCTATAAACTTGAAGTTTTTGTTGACTGCTGTAATATTTTTAAGAATCTAAGTTTGATTTGATGTGTACATCATCACAGATCTGGTTGGTCCAGATTTGTGCATCGTTAACATTATAGTTCTTATTTGTAAGATGATTGTTGATGACGTTGTTGACTTCCTTTTGCACAAATGAACGGATGTTATTGAAAACTGTCTATTTTTCTTCAGTCATATGACTATCAAAACAATTATAAAATCTGGAATTAATTGCCATCAAGTATTTATCTATTCTCGCAAAATCAATATCATTTCAAAAATTGTCGTTATCTCTGTTACAATTGCTCACGCATGTGTATTAATTCTTCTTCACGAGCTTTGACTGCCTACATATCTTTGAGAACTCTTTGTCTGGCCTGATAGTTGTAGGTTTCTATTTATTTCATTTTGGATGTAACCCTCTGTACTACTTCAGCTTCTCTTTATCTTAATTTTTACATTTTCAGTCTGTAATTGTTTTACAACTCTTATTAGAATTCTTTCATTTTTAGCTTTGCCTTTTCCTGCTAGTCCATTCTTATATTTGCGAGCTAGAAATTTCTTATACGATTTATTTCAGCCTCCAACTATTCCTTGTATCTCTTGTTTATCTCATTTTTATATTTCAAAAAACGTACTTCAGAATCTTCCACACTCTTCAAACCTTCGACCATCTTTAGTTTATAACTAAAATCTACAGCGCTAAGCTTATTCTAAAGGTTTTGGATTGTCTGCCTGTCATCTGTCTGAACTGAACTATCGATTCGTTTTTGAATCATTCTACCTCTTGGCATTGCTTGTTTTATCAAGCTTTAAAGTGT
>Ga0194117_10004648_pt1 | contig 12961 bp, 3 predicted proteins | sample TA2MahsurfametaG_FD_160579 | JGI IMG/M metagenome (GOLD analysis project Ga0194117, IMG submission 160579) | Freshwater microbial communities from Lake Tanganyika, Tanzania - TA2015009 Mahale N1 surface | ecosystem: Environmental > Aquatic > Freshwater > Lake | place: Tanzania: Lake Tanganyika...
CTATCTTCGTAAAATTTATATTTAGATTTTAATAGAGCACGATATCTTTGAGGATTTATTTATTCTCTGCCCAGTATTTGCTAGATCTACCAACAGCCCACCCCCGGCGCTATGTTATATTTGTTCGTCACTACTTTTAAAACACTCTATATCAAAAACAATCTACTTCGTCTCTGCATGTGATATACTCAACTGGCCTCTGGACTATCCGTGAAACGTATTCACTCTAATCGATCAAGCCCTTAGTAAGTTGAATTCTTAGGTCAAAAAAGTCAAAAAAATTATCGATTTGTTATCTATAGTTGTCTGCATTAAAAAATCTATTTATTAAGGTTGTTACTCAGCCACTAAAGATCTAAATCTGACACACTCGTGGGCCATCTAGTTGACTGTACATCCACTAATTTAGATAAGTTCTTTCGAAAAATACAGCTTACTAGGAACAACTCTCAAGAGGAAAGGTTTATATTTGTTTTTTTATAAAAAATTAATCTAAATGGTTTATGTGAAAGGAAAAGAGTTAGAGTGAGAAGCCTTGGTGAGTTACATTATTTGATATACTTTTTCTATTTTATTTGCAAGCTCATAAAAATAGGCGTCTCCTAAGTTTCTAAAGCGTTATATAAAGTAAGGTCTTAATACTTTAAAAAGTTACATTGGATAATCATTATCTTTTGTTTTTTAAATACGAAGGAGTAACCAGTCAGGCTGAGCCTCAACTTTCACCAAGTTATAAAAATGAAAAACGGATGTTATAAGAGATTGATCTTTTAAGTGGTATTTCAGGGCTCTTTCATCAATCGTTATCATCTTCCTTATTTGAAATTTACGCCGAAAAGAGTAAAAATAAAATGGTCTGATACTTCACTATTCATAATCTGTGTAAAGTTCATAGCAGATTTTTTGACTATCTTTTTTTTCTTGAGTTCAACATTTATCAACTAACAGTTTTCTTGTTACAGCCACTACAACTAATCAGGACAAGTCTTGAAAACCGACTTACCTTTCTTTATATTTTTCATTCTTTCCGTGAAAACCTTAGGCATACGCCTTCGTTTGATGGAAGGGCATATTTAGTGTCTGGGTAATTGTTTCTTCATTTATAAAATGAAAACAAAAAAATATCTACACCCGATATTATAATTTTGATTATTATATTCAACAGGAGTGCTACTTGATATTATACTTAGTAACATTCATCCCTTTATTTTTTTTGCAAAGAAATCACCTCCTTTCAGTTGGTTTTTGCTATATCTGTTATAAAACAGACTATTTTAAAAATTAAAATAAGATTAAATTTGGATGACTTAAGAATAGAGAGAATAGATTAGTAGATGTTATTTAGTGATTTTTGTTCAGCTCAACAAAAAAATAAAATCATTAATTAAATTTTGTAAATCAAACGAAAAACTGTTAGATCTGTACCTTAAACTCTAAAATTAGTCTTCAAGCTCACTGCAACACAAATAATTGGCCTTTTTATATTTTAGGACTGCTTTCCTGCCCTCAAGACAATATAAATATTTTCTTTATTGCCAAGAGAAACAAAGTCAAGACAACTTCGAATTATTCACATTCTATAGAAATAATAACTAACTCAACTTAACTTTTAATGAGAGATTTAAGCATTTAGTGAATTCCTTTTTAAAGTTATATGAAGAAAAGGAGCTCTTGTAAAATTTCCCAGATATTTTTTAGTTTGTTTAGAATTAACTACTGGCTTTGGGTTTGGATTTTACTTTTTTCTTTAACTTCTTTTATCATTCTTTTTAGTATACACCTTCCTTCAAAATAATCAAGTAATTTTCTCCATATTAATTTTTACTCATATATTCTTTTTTAATCAATTTTTATAATTTGTAAGCCTCTAATTAATAATAGCAAAAATGAAAAGAAAAAGTTCTTCGAGACGAAGAAGAGACGACTCTGATAGTTATAGCTCAGATTCGTCATCATCGTAGTCAACCGAAAGACCTGATGATCTGTTTAAGGAACTCAAAAGTGCACTGATTGACAAAAGTGGATCATTTTATCGTATCTTATGTAAACTCTAAAGACACTACAAAGAATCAGTTGGCATTTTGAGGATTTCTATTCCTGATAGTTTTAGCTTCAATCAAAATGACATGGAATAGTTTTTTAAAAAGTTTGGGAGAATATAGAAAATAGTGTTGAAACAAAACCTCAATAAAGTCCTATCCGAAGACCAGCCTAAAAACAAAGAAAATTAGGTGTTGGCATATGTAATCTATAATTAGTATTGTTCAGCTATACTAGCCATGAAAGTGTTGAACTCCATCTCATAAAAATAAAGAATTTTTAGCGCTAAAATATGTCATAGTTATCCCATTTCTAACGAAGCCAAGCTTTTCTGTGAGCCTTTGATTGGTTACTAAAAAGCTGAAGATATGTTCGTTTAAGTTGAAAAGGTAATTGTGTATTTAGATAGGACTATGAATTCGGAGACTTAACCAAAACATTCAAATTCGTAGGTACAATAGGATTAGATATAACAGATAGAGACTATAGGCTAAAGTAAAGAATTTTAGGAGTAAAAGTAAATTATTATATATTTAGGGATGCAACTTTATAAGAATACGCTATTTATGCGAGAAAAGCTTCAAATTTTAGCATGAACATGAAGAATCGAAAATAGAAGATTTGGTTTTAAAGATAGTTACTAACAATACTACTTCACTGAGTAGAGATGTCTTAGTGATGTCAAACTCAATTCAAAAATACAACCAAGCCATTCGATGTTTACATGAACTGCTCTAGCAAATAGTTTAAGAGTATAAAAATTCAAAGGAAAAGATGATTCAAATAATTCCCAGAGACATTCACATAAAAAAATGGTAGAAGTTTCAAGTGGACGTACAGTTAAAATTTTTAACATGATTTACTCCAATTTATCTATAAAACATCATTCGAACAGTTTGAACTATGATTGTTTGAACATCTCTGTTTTGTTGCCTATCAACTTTAACTTAAATTCTGGTTTGGGTAACTATACTGATCTTTCTAAAAGTTGGTGCGCTTTTTTTACTTTATCAATACCACTTTTCAAATGTTTCTTCTTTGAGAGCTTCTTTTTCTAGGCCTTTACTAAATTTTCGATGTGTTGCTTTTTACCTTCTGCTTTTTTTATGATATTTTCTGCTGTCTGCGTACCAGGTTCGAACCTTCTAATAATCAAAGGAGGCTGTTACTTTTTAATCGTTTTGGTTTTTTCTTTTACTTTCTGCAGGAGTTAGTTTTCTAGTTTTTGCTTGAACTTATCAGGCATTTCCTAAATGTCAACATCTTTTTCAAATCTTTTATCTAATTTGAATCTCGAATCTCCTCTAAATGTTTTGTTAATTTCAAGCATAAGTTTGCCTTTATCTCCATTTAGTATTTTGCTTTCAAATTTTATCTACTTCGGCATTAACAACTTTATATTTATTAGTATTTAATTACACAATAAATTCAATTATCAACGCTCTCCTCCTTTGAACTGGGTATTTTTGTAGATAGTCTAAGCGCTGTTATACGCAAAAAACTATCTGTCTAACATAAATTGAACAGCATATCTGTTCTTGACTTTTGCTCTTAACTATCGAAGATGAAAATCTAAGAGTTTAGATTTATTTTAGAGCTTCTATAAGCAACTCTTCATCTTCGCCACACCGTTACAGCTACATATAACATCATTTACACTTATTCTGTTGGCTATGGATTAGAAGCATTTAAGGCTTGCAGCCATTCATACTTCGAACGTTAGATGACATCAGTTCGAAGACATCCTTTAATTCCAAATTCATACTGAATATAAGGTGAGTTACCATATAGTTTTTTAGAGACATTTCGAGCTGGCTTTATTTCTAATTAATTTTTTACTATATTCCCTGTTTAGAATCTTCTTCTTTTTCTTCACCTTCTTTTAATAAATGTCTACATTTTTTCTTTCTGTGTTTAACCTTTAAAGCTTATTATTTGATGTTCTCTAAATTCACATTTTCAAAATTTATGTGATTGGTGATTGAAGGATTGTCCTAAGTTTTCACCAGCTCATTTTTCTACTGATCAGCAGACTTAGTAGATGATAACTTCAATTCTTTACAAACAGGTTGCTTTAAATTCTTTATTTAGTTTACCAGAGACAATAGATTTTTGCTTGAAGATAATTTTTCGATTAAGTATTTGTACTTCTGAATAGTTGGCTATTTACGTCTTTATTGGAACGCGAAAATTTGTAGAATATTTTATCGGAGATGTTTTTGATATTGGTTTTGCGTTAGCTTATTTAATTCTGCAATTCCAAAACTCTTTGCTCTAATTTTTACTGGTACTATTTCTTCCTCAAACGTGACATCTTGGCTGACTATCGATTCTTCTTAATGATTTTGGATTTGTCCTCAACCTAAAAGGATTTGTTACTTATATTCTTTTTCACCAATCTTGAAATCTTTTTTGACTAAGAATCTTACAGAGAATCATAGCTTTAACCTGAATTGAATTCTACTCCCTTGTAGTCTATTTTTTTAAATTCTTGGTCTTTAAAGCTCTAATCATCGATGGAATTGAACCCGCTATCGTCACTCAACATTGTTAGTAATTTCTGTATGCTTCCTAAATATTATGGCAGTATGCCCAATATAATAATCTAAATGTAAGGCTTCAATTTTTTTGGACATAATAAAGTAAACAGTTAATCAAAGAAAGGGTTGAAGGGTAACAAAATCTATCATTTATTTATTATCAACAAAAAATTAGTTTAAATTAGTATAATTAAAAAGAGAAATCTTAAAACTAAAGATGAGTCAAATTCATATTCAAATTGAATTATTTGATAGTTCATCAGCTATAGAACGATTTTGCTGAAAAAAGAAAGGCAAATTTGAAGTATTTTTATGTTTACATACTAGGTACTTAAGTTTTACTTGATTTTTGAAGCATAAGTAAGAATGACAACAAGAGTTTTGTTTGAATGGCCCCCTTTTGTATGATTTTTGTATATGATAATAAAATAAAACTCAATAGAGAAAATATCGGGCTTTTAGATTTTTGAACTGTATGATCAAATCATAATTTTCTTTATTTTGATCCAAATTTACTTGAAGAGAGTTAAAACAATCTTGATTTTGGACCTCAAATTTCTATGAAATACATTTAATAATCATCTTTCTTCCACGAATATAAGTTTACTCTAAGAAAAATTAATTTTAATACTTTCTTTAAGTCAAATTCAACTCAATCTTTTTACATTTTTTGCTAGTGTGATTAATATATAGATATTTATATGAGCAATCCAGGGCAGTATTTGAACTATCAGTATCTTATGTACAACAATAATCAAATGAATCTTGGCTACCCCTCGCTCTCCACTAACCCGCAAGATGAGCCGCAACCTCTTGAAGTTAACAACCAAGAAGAGCTCAATAACATCGTTCAATATATCAAAAATTTAAAAGACCCCGAAAAAAGATAAGAGGTAACTATTTTATAAAGTAGGCTCTCAATTTGCTAAGCAGAAAGCGTGAAACCTATCCCGACCTACCTGTTCTTTTATGGTACTCAGTGGGCACCATAACTATTCTTCTTCAAGAGATAATAGAAATCTATTCTGAACTTTCTCCTCCTCCTAATCTCAAACTAACGAGCTCAAACAGAATTTGTCTGGTAGTTGGGCTACTTCAATGTTTAGCCTTACATCCTCAAACTAGACAATAATTTTTAAAAGCCCATATACCACTTTTTCTCTACCCTTTTTTAAACACTTCCACAAAGAGCAAAATATTTGAAAATTTAAGAGTTACAAGTCTAGGAGTTATTGGAGCTCTGGTCAAATAAAGTGATCCTTATGCCATTCAGTTTTTGATGCAGACAGAAATAGTGCCTCTCTGTTTGAGAATTATGAAGAATGGGCAAGCTTTATCAAAAACGGTGGCAACATTCATAATTCAAAAAATTCTATGTGATGAAAAAGGTTTGAGTTATATCTGTGCTACAGTTGAAAGATTCTTTGCTGTTTCAACTGTATTGAATAGTATGCTTAAAGAACTCATTGATAACAACAAAGAGGATCATCGACTTTCGAAACACATCATGAAATGCTACAGCAGGCTCAGCGAAAACATGCAGTAATTATTCTAATATTCAGAGCATGCCAAGTATTAAATAAAAATTTGCCACCTTATCTTAAAGATCCTCCAAAAAATATGCTAGATGAGTAAGGAAAGAAGAGCTACAATACATTAATGAAAAATTTGAATGACAACGCAGGCATGAGATGAATTCCCATCATCTAAAAATGATAGTTCTCTTGGATTAGAGTATTACTCTTTCTTAAAGCCACAAAATTGCTAATTTGGATGTTATTTTTAAACTGCACATCCCTATTGCTTTTTAAATCAATTAAATCAAAAGAATTGCCTCAAATACTGTGATTGCATTTACTTATAATCATGACATTATTTACCAACCCTAATTTCATAGATCATATTGTCCGCTCCCAGGGTGTAGATTCAATTATCGATCAAGAGCACTATCCTTCTATACAGACTCTCATCGAAATTTAAACTAGACTCATACTTGAAACTGCAGCTAAATTTATGCGAAGAGATCGGAGAGATGTTATTTCTCTTTAGGATATCGAACTAGCAGCCAAATAGCACAATCACAATGATATGGTAATAGCTCCCTACGGCACGTATCGAAATAAGTAGGAACTGATCATTAAAGAAGATAAAATTTATGAGTCACCATCTGCTCTAATGGACTAACAACTCAAAGCTTTAGGAATAAGGCAATTATAAGGTCCACAGTTGACTGGTAGATGGATTTTTTTGAAAGGCAAAGTTCCTAGTATAGGCTAAAACATAAACATAAAACGTATGCAACAGTTGGCGGAAACTTAAAAACATGAAAGATAGTAAAAACGTAAGTTATGGAACATCATCAGAGATGAACCTTTCTCTTTCCTCAACGCAGAACAGAGCTAATACTTTCTACACATTTCCAAGATCATTTCTACAGACTCAGCTCCCACTGGAAACATCAATATTGATGGCAATTTGAATTCCTTGATGCCCTTTATTTTAAAATTTTTAGGCAGCTCACCTCTTAATGAAACTGGTATCTCTTTCCTTCTCAAGTTTCTTTAAAATAAGTATATATGGCAAGCCGTTGAATTCGGATCAGTCAAATGCCTTAACTTGCTTTTGGCCTATAAAGGTCCTCAATCTTTCCAAGTTGGTATAAAGATAGCACAAATCGTGTAAAGTTTATATTCCAAGTATCCTATTTTGCTCGATATTTATGAAGGTTATGAGGACTAAAGCTATTCAACAATACTTAAGAAAATTCCTTTTGAATTGTATCTGGGTGTTCCCTTCAATCTATCTGAAGAATTATTAGCAAAATGTAAATAAGATGCTGAAAATAATGATCCCCTAGCAATTTTATGCCTAAAGGCTTTGCTATAGAATTCAAGTCAATTGAGTGTTTTCAAACGTCTACTGGAAAGAAAGATGAATACATTTGTATTTTGGCACCCTTGTCCTGAGTTAAGAGATGATCCTTACCTTAAAATGTACTGATTTTGAGTGATAGATGTTTGATTAAATAACTTATATAAATCTAAAATCATAAATCGAAAAAAACTTCATTGTAGGGGATTCAACTTTCCATATGCAGAGTTGAAAAGGGCTAACAACTGTTGCCTATTTTTATTTCTGGCAGTTCTCTCTTGCTAAAGATCTGATTTGATTTCTTAAACTGTGCTATTTATCATCTGCATAATGCTTTTCACTGTTTTTTACCTTTCAAATTTTTGCTTCTCGAGTTACTCTCTCATATTTTAAGCTTAACCCTTTACATCGCTATGTAATAGCTACAGTTTCTCTTCGACGGTAGCACATCTATCTTTTATTTCCAAGTGTATTTAAGGTAACTCTGTCTCTAGCTTATCCTCTAGCTCATTTATCTTATCTAACCTAATTTATTTGATCTCTCTTAATTCATTTATCAAAGAATCAGTCTTAATTTCTAAAGATTTGGTCAAAATAATTTCAATTTCTTTGCGATCCTAAATGAAAGTACATATACTTTTGCTTCGAAAGAAGTCAAGCTAGCAATTTTTTTCTGTATTTCAGCAATCTATACATTTCTTGTCTTGCGCGATAATTATATTTTCTTGCTAAATTAGTTTTATTTCAGTTTAGCTTAGCCCAGCTCTTCTCTGAGAATTCTTACATTAGATTCCATTTGTTTTATTTAATCGACACATTTAGTTTCAAGCTCGGTAATTCTGCGTGTAAGCTACTCTTGAATCTAATCTTTGACCAGTGTCTGTCTTTGTAAAGTGATTGCTGACAACTTTTGCTATATCTTTAGTAATCTTTATTTATTCTAGACTTTGTTTAGAGGTGTATTTTTGAGGTCAGACACATAGGAAAACAAATTTTTTGACATTTTTTCTATTCTATTTTAAATAATAATGATTTCCAACAGGTTTTATACAGAGAAAAGTAACAAAAAACAAGTTTTTAATTCTTAAAGAATATAATCTTGAATAGACTTACTCTTTGATTGTTTTTTTATAGCTAATTATGTTCATCTGGGCAATACCTTTATTAATGAATAAATCGAGGCATTATTAAGAATAAAAAGAAATCAATTTTTTTTGAGGGCCTCGTACTTAACTTAGGAAAAGCAGTGGAAACAACCTACAAATTATTTTTATTTGACAGTAGGGAATTAGTTTGTATCAATTATAAATGGCTTCACTTCTATCTTGTTTTCTTTGAAAACCTTAGTTTGTTTTAGAGCCTTGGGAAATGCTTCAGAAGGTATAAAGTGTTAACTATATACTTATTTTTTATAGAGCTAGTGTTGAATTTTATTGATACTTTGGTTTAAATTTCCCACACTATAGTTCACTTTGCTATTTGGTAAGTACTTGTTAGTGCTGTTGAGGTCATTTGTTAAAGAAGTGGTCGAGTTGAAGTTAAAACTCTATATTAGATCTGATTTACATTTTGAACTTTATTAAAATTCTGATCAAGGTTACTTTTATAGTCTAATGTGGTCGTGGTGATGGGATTACTGAAGTTTATCAGACTATATGAATTTTGATTATTATTTAGATGCAATTTTTTTGTATCTGAATACGATTGTTGGTTGGTAAAGGTTATCTTTGGCTGCATTTTATTTAATTTTATTATAATTTCAATATATAATAAAATCATGTGTTTTTGCATTACTATTCGAGCCTCTCCTTGATAAATTGCTTGCAGTACTATCCATTTGCAAGCATATACCCTTTTTGGATATTGTTCTCGACTATCTTTTTCTTCTATATGATTTAATCTGAACGACATTGCCCCAAAACGCCATAAAGGTGACTCGCTCTATTAAAAGTTAACTTCATAGGTTTTTCGTATTTATTCGAAAGATACATTGTTTAGAAAACAGCATCAGCTATGATTTTGTATTTTGGGGATGTAATTATGTAGTTGTAGGCGAGGAGATGACAAAATTAAGTTTGTTTTTCCCAAATAATTTTTTCCAACTCAATCATCTATACATTTTAAGCCTCGTCATAAATCAAAATAAAGGGAATCTAGTTGATGACTGCATGTTTTTTCATATTTTATAGTGCCAAAATGTAATACTTATCGGTAATCTCTTCATGGAAGTTCTTCTACTTTAATTACACGGATTTTGTGTCTTGATTGCGTTAAATAAGCATTAATTTTTTATAGAAAATGAAGTATATATAGCTCTTAGTCATTTTTGAACTGGGCTTTACTACGAATATTTCTTTTGATTTTCTTTACTATAAAAGATGATAGTTAAAAGAACTAATTTAATCCAGATAGATGTTATTGTACTTTAGATATTTGTTGTGGCCTTTAGCAAATAATTAAAAGGCTAAGTTTTTAATTCTATGGATACTTTACTTTTTATTTTCAAATACTATGTATTGTCCTATTTTATCGAATTTCAAATGCATCTAAGTCTCATCAATTACGATTCTGATAGGTTTGAAGAAGTATGATCTCTGCTCAATAAAATCTTAAAACAGTTTAAACTTCATCAGAATGACTATCTCATTTTTGGCAGTTTTGTTTATGCAATTTATCAATTTGTACCAGTCAGTATTCACGTTCTTATTAAAAAAGTATAGTTATTGTTCCTCTAAATCTATTTTGAACACATTTTATTTTCTATTCTCCATCTGCTCTACCATTTCCTGCACTTCATTCAACCTCAATTCTGTATCTATTAATGCGAGTAAAGATAAAACTTAATCTTCCGATTAATAAACCATGTAGATTTGTTAATTATCCAGACATCTGTTTGTTATGATAATTTTAGAGTAATTATGTTTTTCTTAGCGATTGGCAAATACAACTTCCTTTTATTCATAGACCACTTCGAATATATTATGAGGCAAAGCAGTAATTGATATTAGATCTCTCATCGCATTTCTATAATTACTTTATTTGATATTTATAGAGTAGCAAAGCAATATTTGTTTTTTTATGGTAGTCTAGTTATAAGTTTAGTCGTTTTGAGTAAAACTACTCTGTAGGGAATAAAATGATTCTGCATCTAAAAATTACTACCTTCTGTTTTTTTGTTGAGGAGGTATTAAATTTCTTCCATTATTCTGTCGGTTCCTTGGAAGAATTTACGAACATAATCGTGCTATATAAGGGCGTAATCTTTGACAAGTATTCTCAATTCCTGAGCCTATGGTGGAGAGAGTGTTTTGAGAAGCTCTTAAAACTGGTCATATGTGATGACGATAGTTTTTTTTTCTTATTTTTTTTTAAACTTCTTCTAATAGGAATTTGAAGTATCCATCTGTAATAATCAAATATATGTTTCTAAATGTCTCTCAAAATTTTAACTATTTGCTTTATTATAGATTCATTTTGTTCCAAATTAAAAAACATTTCTAATTTGTATTTAAGCGCATTATTTCTCAGAATCCTCTGCTAGAGATTTCTAGCTTCAAAGTTTATAAAGCTAGGATGGTAAAAATAAACCTTAAAATTGTATCTTGTTTTCAAATAACCCAATGAGATAATTAAAAGAGTGCCCTTATTTTTGAAAAGTATATATTACTTTAGTCCTTTTCAATCAGTATTTTAAATTACAAATGTAGAACCAAAGTACTGCTACTAAGTACGGTTTCTTTTACAAAGATACAAACACCTTTTACTAGATATAGACTCTATAGTAATTCTAAAAAATAAACGTATCTTTAATCTTAGGCAGGAATTGATACAACTTGCAGCCAATGAAGAACCTGTATGCTAGACATTTGATGATTTTTAGTTTATATTAGAACAGATTCAAAGTCAATAACCTTCTACTTAAAGCCAGGTCTTGAGAGAGTATGATTTTTGAGCTAATTTTATTTTTTTTTACCCCTAAAAACACCCAATTAGCATCTTGAATCATAAACATCAGTAAAATCAACAAATATTAAATAAAAAAAAAATATAACCCATTATAAACAAGATTCACTCTCTTATATTCAAGTGCAAAAGAGTTGAGAGACTCCAAGTTTTCCATATAATTTTTAAATATTGAGCTAATTTATAGATTGAGTTTTTCAAATCAACATCTTTAAATAAGAGATATTTTAGATTTACTTTTTCAAAACCTTCCCTTTTTCTCAATTTCGATCTTAAAATAAAAAATTTACAACTATTTTATTAATTATCTTTAAAGATCAGCTGGATCGACATCAAAGAGATTTATATTTTTTATCTAAGTTTATAAATAAATTAAGTAACTGAAAGATATGCATATTCGTTTATTTAAAGATATATATTGCACGTGTTTATTATAATTATCGAAATGTCAACGAAGAAAGCATCATCTGGAGCCAAATATTTTTCAGAGGAAAGCACTGGATTCAGGATCGCACCCAAAACTGTCCTCATCATGAGTCTCATTTACATCGGAATTGTTGTGCTTCTCCACATCTATGCCAAATTAGGAACTACCAAACCTGTCAAAGTCGAAGTCCCAACTTAAGAACCCAAAGTTGAAACTCCCACTACTGAAAGTGTCGAACCAGAAGCTCAATAAGCAACAGGTGATCTTTGAAATGATAGATGTATATCTTCAAGCTTTTTAATATCTGCTCTCTTTCTGTAAATCTATCGAAAGTAAAGGAGTAGACTGAAAAAGACGAATGAAAACAAAAATTCTTAAATAGGCTAAAAATAGTATTTAAAAATTATCGGTATTAGATAGTAAATATAAAAATTTAGAATGAACAGATTGTTTGGAGCAGGCAAGTAAGAAAAGCCCTCTGCACCTCAAGTCCCTAAGAAAGAAGAGATCATGGTCCCCATTTCCAACCCTCCACCACCAAAAGTTCCATTGACTGAGCAACAAGCTAGAGTATCTTACCATTTATAAAGCTTGAGAATAAAGTAAGATAATTGTCAGAAACTATCACTCGTTTGGATAAATAAGCAAAAGAACTGCTTGAAAAATCAAAAAAATCAAAAGGATCTGCAAGGGAGATGTATAAACAAAGATGTGTGAACGTCCTACGCAAGCGAAAACAATATGAAAATCATCTGAAAAATCATATGAATCAGCAGTTTACTTTAGACCAAGTTGGCTTTAACACTGAAAGCATTCAAGGTACACTTTAAATGGTAAATTACTGACTATTTAGGCCAAAATGATGAAAGATGTAGTTTAGCAACAAAAAGGAGCTATGAAAGATTTAGATATTGACAAGTTAGATGATTTGAGAGATGAAATGGATTAGCTAAAGTATTAAAGTGACTACATGAACTAAATGCTCAACAGAGATTACAATATTGATATTGATGAGGATGATTTAGAAGATGAGTTGGGAGAGCTATAGAAGGAAATGAAAGCTTAGAAAAATATTAAAAAGAAAAAAGAAGTCAATAATCAGCAATAAGTGAATAAAGAA
>Ga0194117_10004651_pt1 | contig 12948 bp, 4 predicted proteins | sample TA2MahsurfametaG_FD_160579 | JGI IMG/M metagenome (GOLD analysis project Ga0194117, IMG submission 160579) | Freshwater microbial communities from Lake Tanganyika, Tanzania - TA2015009 Mahale N1 surface | ecosystem: Environmental > Aquatic > Freshwater > Lake | place: Tanzania: Lake Tanganyika...
CCCCAACCCCAACCCCACTTGTTAAAATAAAATATAGGCTAATATTGTACTCTCAAATGGGTAATATATGCAACAATAGTTTCCTCTTTTATTTTAGGAATCCTCAATACTTTTAATATAGTCTATAAGAATGTTCTCTAGATCTCCCATTTTTGAATCGTCGTACTTTATAATATAAATGCAGTATAACAAGACCGATACGTAAATACTAGCACATTTAGAGATTCGCAGCTACTCAAAATACTCATCATTGGCAATTCCGGTGTCGGCAAATCCTGTATGCTCATGCGTTACGTCGAAAACAACTTCACCACTGCCTTCTATAACACAATTGGCGTCGACTTCGTAACATCTTCTTCACGCAGAAAATGAAAAATATAGAAATCGATGGCAAAAAGATACGTCTACAAATCGTAATTTATCTGTCACTCAGTGGGACACCGCCGGACAGGATCGATTTAGAACCATTACTTCCACCTATTACAAGTATGAAGTCTATCAGATAGGGGAGCACATGGCATCATGATTGTCTACGATATCACCGATCGCGAAAGTTTTGAAGGACTTAGATTTTGGTTGCAGGAAATCGATAAGTAAGAACAAGCAAAATTAGGTATGCTAGTGAGTCAGTAGACAGGCTGATAGTAGGAAACAAGTCGGACCAAAACTAAAAGCGCAAGGTTTCTTTTGACGAAGTGTACGAGATGGCCAAAAGTTATAAGTTAGAGAATACTGAAGTCTCAGCTCTAAATGCTTAAAATATTGGAAAAGCATTCGAATTACTCGCGCGCAAGGTACTAAAACGCCTCAACTCCACACCTCAAACAGTCAACAAAATTCCTCAGCGTCTTGAGCCTAAAAAGCCACAGTCGAATTCCAGCGGATGCTGCTGATATGATTCGGTTGAACTATTTTGAATATTGGACTCGTTAGATAAAAATGTATATCAACCGAAATATTTTATTATATCTTTAACTATCTACTGGTCTAGTTAGTAGGTTTCACTGCTGTCACTATAAAGCAGCTTATTGGTATTTTTCAATTCCTGTATTGTAGAGCTTATCGGCAAGCGTTACGCGTTCACAAGCTATACATGAACATTAGCTGGTTGCGGTTTTGCTTAATTTCGAGGTAAAACATGCACTGATGACTGTAAGACTTTTAGGAAATTAGTGTGTATAGGATTACTGGTTTGCTGGTTTATTGGTCTTATTTGATTATATATCGGAGCAGCGGTAACTCCAAAACCAGAAACTCTGTAATTGAACCTGACAGGAGGGTGATTTGCATTTTGAATGGCATGTGGAGGTTGACTGAGTTGATAGACAGGTGAGTGAGGCCTAACCTCTACATTTTATCTATAGAATGGGGAGACTGTTTGTGAGTTTGGCCTTAAATGATTGCTTTGATTAATATTATCGTAAGATACAGTCTTGAAGATAGTTTAATTGGGCATAGAGCTGGCAATCATAGTATTATTGTAGACTGGGTTAACGAGCACTTCACTATTCTTTACATTACTTTTTGTAGGCGTTTTGTTTTAATGATTAGTCCTACTTGATTGTCGGTTTTGATTGAAAATTCTGTTTTCTTCCTGTCTTGCTAACTCCTTTCTCATTAAAGAGGCATCTTCCATTTCTGAAGGCTTATCTTCATTGAAGATATTGAGAACAGATTAGAAATAATTGGGTATTTAAGTGAGATTAGCTTTGGCATAGTTGATGATCTCTTGTTTGCCTTGCTTGAATGAAAGTTTTTGTTTACCATTTTTCCAAAGATAATGTGTAAAGGTCATACTTGCTTCAATCTACTCTGCAGTATTTTTTTATACAAGCTCAATGATTTCACTGACCATTTGCTATTGATACTGATGAGAATCATAGAAGTTGGAGGTTTCATCAGAGAAGTAGCTTCCAATTGTGTGACATTTTGAAAGATCAGAGTTTAGCCAGACTTTAACTCGTCCATCACGGTCGATACAGATGAAGTCTTCTTCAGGACGAAAGTATCCTACAAAATGGAACAACTTTTCGAACCCATCGAGGCAGCTGAACAACACATACAAATTTTAAGGATATGGTATGTCCTCGATATCACTAAGTCTTACAGGCACATGTTCTATATAGATTCGGGCATTGTGGTTGGTTTTACAAAACTACTTAGTCTATTCTGTATTGATGAACTTTGTATTGACAATAGTATCCTCTCTTTCTCTCCATTCAAAAAATTAGAGGTATTTTTAGTATTCTGCTTGATTGTGAAAGTATATTTGGTACTATTCGACTTCCTCGTTAGTGAGATTGTTGCGAAAGAGATAGGAAAGACCATGTTATGGGCGGTGATTGCGACGAGGGGAAGGAATGAGGTGCCAGTTTTAACGTTTAAAGGAGGGAGGCTTATACGATTTTGATTATTTATTACCCATTTAATAATAAACTTTATAGTCCAAACGATAACAACACTTTTGTAGAGTGATTGGAAAGAAATATATTAGAGAAAGAAAAGTAATAAATGATGAAGTAGTTAAATAATTGCTTCAGATTTTTATTTTTTTAAAGCAGATAAGATTGTTTTTTATAAGCTAGAGTTTAAGATCGTGGAATCGTTTAAATTATTGTTAAAACTTCGTTTAGCTTATAAATATGTCATTTTTCTTGTTTTGGATTAATAGTGATAAATTTTACGATGCTTGAAGGTTTTATGTTGATTTAAAATTCACAATATTTTTATTGGGTTACAATGTCTAGTCCATCACAGATTTTCTCCTGCGTCTAGGCAGATGCTATCCTCAAATCTCCGCTTAACAACTCCGACAGCAAGCACCACTGGACCTTTAACAAAGATTCTCGTTTCAAAAAACCGAGATTTTAGTAAACATCTCTTTAGACAGCTGTGATAGCTTTTATAAGATTCCAGGCATAAAATAAAACCAAAATAGGAAAGCAGGTAAGTATATAACGATTTAGCTTTTGGCTATGGAAAAAAAACTGATTTAGACTTCAATAAGCATCCTCATAATGAGGTACCACCACCAACGAGCTATGAAATAAGCTCCTTCGTTGACATCAACAAACTGGATTAAAAGGGTTTTACTCCTCTTTTCTCTCGAAATGTACCGAAAATAGTCATCATAGGAAATCGCACCGATGAGTTACATTTAACTTTAACCCTGCAAAGTACCAGGTCCTGGTAGATATGAGTAATACCGTTACAACTAATCACCTAAATGGTCACTTCATCGCAGATTTTCAGCAGAAAGTACAAATATGTGAATAAAGTATTTCCACAAACAACTGTCAAAATTGTTCCCGGACCGGGATCTTATGTTAATCAGGATGCCATTGAACTCAACTTAAATGGACAGTACCATCTGAGCAATCACCGTAACAGTAAGGCAAAAGTTTTTAATCCGCCGCGGTCTAGAAGATTTAATAAATCGAGTAAATTTGAAGTAAAATAGCTACTGACGTACCTGGACCAGGAGTCTATCAACCACTTAACGATTTGTCCAATGAGGGAAAGTATGTGCTTTCAAAAAACGTATCTGCAGGAAAACGTAAATTTATGGATGGAAGACGCCTGTCTTTCACTTAGATTACAGCTAGAAAATCTTTTAGTAATTTTGAAACTATTCAGCACCTGGACCCGGAAGTTATAGATCTCCTTCTGAGTTTGGCCAATACGACATCAAAAAGGATATGAGAGCTTCAATTTCGAGTGCAACAGAGAGAGTTAAAAATATGTCAAGTAAAACAGATAGAACCAAAGTCACTGAAAAGAATGTTTGACAATGATTTTTTATCTTTCTACAGCTAAAAATAGATTCAGTTAGCAGGGCTATTTTAAATACTACAAGAATGCTTTATCAAATCTTTAAATGATCAATGAGCCTCAGAAATAACTTATTTGTAGTTGTTCTTCTTGGGATCAGGAATCATGCTTTTTGCTCCCGGTTGCCAGTTTGCGGGGCAGACTTCTCCGTGAGCGTCAACGAATTGGAAGGCCTTGACTAGTCTCAAATACTCCTCAGGATTTCTTCCAACTGGAAGATCGTTGATAGATGAATGTCTGACAATTCCGTTTCTATCAATAATGTAAGTGGCTCTGTATGAAACACCAACATCTCCTCCATCTTCACAAAGGCAACCATAGGCTTTGGAGATTTCTTTGTTGAGATCTGAGACTAGAGGGATTTCCATGGGTCCAAGTCCTCCTTCTTTTCTAGACTTGAGGGTGTATTCCATATGAGAGAATTTGGAATCAACTGAGACAGCGATGACTTCACAACCGATTTCGCTGAATTCTTTGGCCTTGTTATTGAAGGCAATGATCTAAGTGGGGCATACGAAAGTAAAGTCGAGGGGGTAGAAGAAGAGAACAACGTATTTGCCATGATAGGACTTGATGTCAATATCGACGAAGTTGTCCTTGAACCAAGCCGGAGCATTGAAGTGTGGGGCTAGTTTTCTGATGAGAGACATATCTTAACTTAAATATGATTAAAAAATGCCTGATCAATTTTATTAATAACATAGCTTTGTACATTTTCTAGAATAATATAAGCTACATCTTCTAATATATTTTGCTATTTTTGTTTGATTAATATTCTTCTTTATTTTCATTTCTGGTGTTTTTCTAAAAAAATCTTTAATAATCTATCTCTCATGTGTTCGTATTGAAATTCTAGTTAAGAAATCCTTTCATTTAAAAATAAGTAAGAAGATCAATTTTTGTGTAACTGCCATAAAGCAGATATCTACTTCTATCTTTCCTATAAACGCTAACGCAAAATTTTACACTAATTTATACTTTATTGAGTTTTTTTCTTCTATGCACCTATCTTTTCTTAAATACTACTTTCCAATTCCATTTTTTCATCTATCAGACACTTCATTTTATTCCTAATAGCAACTAACTCTTAGTCCGTTGATTTTTTTGACATTATAAGCTGTTAACTGGTATCTATTAAATTTTAAATCTGTTTTTTCAGGCTCTGTATTTATCCTTTCTGCTCTTTGACTATTATCTCAGTTTATTCGAGTTTATTTGCTATTTTCTCAATTTTGATTTAATTATTATTCATGACACGTTAATTATTCTCCTTTCCTACTTTGACTTTATTTAAAATGTTCTTTTTTAGCTATCCATTAGTAGATTTATCAATAAAAAAATTTCCTTATATCAATTTTGGCTACTCAGAGAATTCCATTTTAATTCTGCTGAAATATTTGTTTGAACTTTTCCTCATTATTTGCGGTGCTCTTTCTTGCTATTCCAATTCAATTTAAAGTATTTTTTATTCTATGGATTGCCACCTAGTTTTGATATCTAGAAGAATTTTAGCAATAAATTACAAAAAATCTCTATTGTTTGTGAATTTTTGTTGAACTTATCGGTTAATGAGTTCAATACATTTTTAAAGTTACTTATTGATAGGCGAGCAAATCTCGAGGGATTAGAATCCAAAAGGCGGTCTTTGAGGGCTTTGCTTACTTCGAAAGTGGAATGGCGGAGCTTTGGCGATTTTTTGGAGCAAGTTTTCATTTATGAGAGGTTTGCGAGGCATTAGACTATCTAATAGAAGAAATGAATTGCCAAAATTACATTTTTATAATTATCGTTATGTCTCAGGAAGTAGTCGAGTATTTCAATCGCTTCTACAACATTCTCTTAAGATAACACCTTCATGATCCCACAATTCATTCTGAATGGCTTTACTTCTTATCTATGTTCAAATCAGAACCTTTGGATCAAGGCAGAATTGATCTTTATCTCAATATACTCGTCAGTGAAAACAAAAAAAAAGTTGAGTAAAAGCAAAAGGATAGTATTGTTAGTTTGGGCAGCTAAAGTAAATCATGTTTTAGTATAGATAGACAAAGGAATAAGTGTAATAGGCAGCCATCTGTATCTATTAGCGAGCTTAAAATTTAGAAAAAAATGTCATAAAATCCTTATTCTCCGAACTTTGAGTTCAAAGTTATACCTTAAGTTGTGAAACTGAAGAAAAATTCCAGCGCAGATTAAGATCCATTGAGAATGCAAAGACAGTCACTTAATAGCGATTCAAAAAATAGTAGAGACAAAAAAAAAGAGTAACTATTCTATGGAATACATTTGACCCCATCTTCAAACATAAATCAATACTTTGCAAATTTAGGTTTAAATCATCTAATATCTGAGAACAAGTAAGAAAAGTAATTAAAAACAGCAAAATAAACAAAGTTGTTCGAGCGAAACAGAAAATTGAAAGAGATTTCTAATCGTTTAGTAAAAGAATTTTAGACAAATGCAAAGCTTAGGGCCTGATTTCAATTTTCAATATTGGTCAATATAAACCGAGCGAAATGTGAATTAAAAGATGGAGTAGCGAATGTTTATTAAAAATAAATACATTAAAATCAGTTTAGATGTGAGTCTGTGGACTAAATATCAGCTCCACTTTGAGAGTGTTGGCAAGGAGAGGCTATCTGGAACTTTAGATCATATCTTTGGCTGAATTTCACAAACCATCCTTTTGAGGCTTTGAAATTTTAAGTTTTGCTTAGAGAAACAGCAAATTTTCTTACTTGTTGTTAGTCAGTTAGTTCTCCCTATTTGATTTTCGTAAAGATAATCTTTTCCATTTCTTCATCATTAGGCCTGCCTCCTTCTTTTCTTTAGCATCCATTTTTTTTCCATCTCAAAAGATTTCTCCTTGGGATCCCATATTTTTTTGACACTAAATTGACATCTTAACCGTTTTAGATCTAACTTAAAAACTAAGTACACATTGTACTGCCTATAGCTTTTCTTAGAAAGTATACTTTCTATATGGTCCACGCACACGATGTTTTTCATCTTCTTGAATACTTTACTAATCATTTGAGCGATTCATTGATGCAAGATCAAACAATTTGAAGGGAGCAGATGAGGAAGCAAGTCCTTGTTTGTATTTGTCAAAAAGAACGAAAGTGGTATCATGTTTTATGGGGATTAGTAAGAGGTCAGCATTTGTAAGTTGGCTTTGCATATTTTCGAAATGTATTTTATTTTTGCCAGATTATCGATTTTGCCTTTTAAGAACTCAAAATCTAACGATTATTTTGACCATCCTCTTTTTCAGTTACAAACGCTCTGCTTAATAAAACTCAAACAAAATAGGATTAAGACTCTTTTTGATTGTTATATACAGTTTTGAGTGATATTTAATAATATACAGACCAAATAAGTAGAATATCATTAGGGCATCTTTTTATCTTTGTCCACATTTTTTAAGAAAAATTCGTGGTTAAGCAACTACTTTATATTGACTCTGTCGTTTGGATTTTTCTTCAAGCATTTGTCTAAAAAGTCACGGCCTTATCGTGACACAAAGACATAACTGGGGATACTGATTTAATCTTTAACGATTTTGATTAATTATTATTCTTTTGTTATTTTAAATGGGTTTTCACCAACAAGCATCTCGTACATCATTATACCCAATGACCAAATATCTATTTTTTAGTCGTATTATTTTCCTCGCAGAATCTAAGGACAAACGTAAAGCGGAGTTCCACAGAAAGTGGTTCTCAATCTGTTGTCTTGGTAGACTGACCATCCAAAATCACATAATTTTACAACGTTCTACTTTAATAAAGAATTACTTCATGCAAAACTATATTTTAAGGTTTGATATCTCTATGAATGATTTTTAGAGAGTGGATTTAGTTAACAGCTTCGCAGACTTGTTTCATAATGGTTGCGACTTTATTTTCTCCCATAGATTCTGATTTTCTAAGCTGATGGTAAAGTTGTCCTCCAGTTCCAACTTAAAGAATGATATAAATGTAGTTTTAGTCGTCAAAGTAACCATACATTTTGATTATGTTAGGATGACTAAGATACATTTGTATTTTCAACTATCGAATGAACTGTTCAGTGATTTACTATTCTTTGAGTAGGCGTTTTTAAATCATTTTCAAGGCACAAACGAAACCTGTATTTTTCTATCTAAATTAAACTCGAATTACTGAACTAAAGAAACTTGTCCATATTTACCAGAGCCAAGTTCCTTGATTTTTCTGAAATCACTCACAAAAAGTGGACGTTTTTTTCCTTGGGATGTTTTGCCATAGAATTAGGTTTTTGGTGGGGATATATTTGGGCCTAGACTCTAAAGCTTAGCTTTTTCCTACTTTTACTAAATATAAAGAGAGATACAGCAGCTTTGTTTTTGAAGAAGTTATTCTAGAGTTATTTTAAGTCCTTAGGGCGTTTTTGTAAAGGACTTTCTGTTGGTTTTTCAGTATTTACAGATTTAAAATCGAATGGCTTTTGATAATTCATTCCTGGATTGGGCTCATAGATTCCTCCTTAACTCATCCTCGGCGCTCTTCTGGGAGGCGTGTTATGTACAAAATTTTTATCTATAGTTTGAGGAGAATAACCGATTGTTGATTCGCTACCTTTACTACTATCATGGAAAGAACTTTTTACCATTTAGTTATTAGATGATTTGCCTGGAAATTGTTGCTGGAAGGCTGGGTAGTTAGGGTTACCAAAATTAGAGGGGGGTGGCATAACAGGATTGTGGAATTTTGGAGATTGAATGGGTACCTAATTGGGATTTTTTATGTAGGCAGAAGTATTATTGCCTTGCTTGGCTTGTTCTAAGATATTGGAACGTGTAATAAAACTTTTTGAGTTTGCATTAGCAATAAAATTTGGAATGCTTGTATTGTTATTCTGATAAAGTATGGGATTGTTAGGATTGAAGTTGTCTTTCTGTGGGTTGTAGAAAGGCATAGTGTTGGTTTGTGTTGGAGATCTAGTGCCTTGGAATTGATGATTCATTCTTGATAATTATCAAATAAAACTCTATAAATAATGACAGGTCGCAAATATATAACGATAGTACTTGGTTACTAGCTAAAAAAAGATCATATCAGATTAGCTCGATGATTTAGGGAAAAAAATTCTTTTTGGGATGTGTAGATTTAGAAAAACATTATTTTGCAGAAGTATTTTATTTGCAATTTCATGAAAACCTCTTATCTTGAAGATCAATCCTTTTAATACAGTAAAATATCAATGTTATCTTTTATTGCTACCTTATATTAAAAGATTACGATCGAAACTAAATCAAATTTATTCTAGAATTTATCATGTTTAATACATAGTCGAAACACGTACTTTTTTAAAGTAAATAAAAAAGGGAGATAGGGGGATAAAAGCAACACCAGAACTAAATTACTGACCAAGCTGCGATAGTTTAGTGGTAGAATTGAGCGTTGCCATCGCTTAGGCCCGGGTTCGATTCCCGGTCGCAGCATTTTTTAGTTTGTTTTTATTATTGTAAACAACTCTTTTGATTTAATTAAGTTTTTTGGAATTTTCTATTTGCTTATTTGTAGAGATGATATTTTTCATAATGATAGATAATTTCTTTAACCAATATTTTAATTTAGTTTCTTATATTAACAGTTAAAATGTATAAAAACATAAGTCCTTTGGGTAAGGAGAATCTTAAGAATGATTGGTACATCAACGAGCAGATGGTCCATGAACGCCACAGTCCGATTAAAAATCTGAATGCAAATTACGAGCATACATTCGCTAAAGCTAGACGAACTCAAAATCAAAACCTTGATAGAAATTCTACGATTGCTCAAATCAATCTGCAAAGACACCATTCGTAACATCTCAACTTAGAGTGTGACGAGACCCTAGAAATTTTTAATAACGTGCCACAAAGTGGTGAAAAGGTATATGACAATATAGACCATGATCTGCTTTGCGAAGAGGAATTAGTACCTGTTTCAAGGCGTTAAATTAAGTCGTTGCATGAGTATCTAAAGCGATTGTAAAATCTACTCGAAACTTACAGACATAGAGACATGTAAAATATGGAGATGATACGAAAATTACAAGAATAAAGATCAATTTTGTTGTAGATGGTGAATCGACAAGATTAAGTATCAAGAGGGAGAGCATACTATAGAAAATGATTGTATTGATAGAGTTTTATACTTAATGACATACTGGAAAATACTATTAAGAATAAACAAATTTTATTATGTTTAACAAAAAACTATCAGAGATATTGTCAGAAAACACATTACCAATTAGATCTGGGACACTTACGAAAAGATTACTTCAATTTATAATAATTTTTAAAGTTGAATTTTAGAAAATGAAGGATTATTCCGACTTTAAACTAAAAATGAACTAGAAAAAGATGTTGTTTAAGCAATCCACCTTAAACGAAAAATGGTGTGGATAATGAATAAGAAATTAAATGTACGAGAGTGTTGAACTGGTTCAAGGGCCATGGAATCAATATAGCGATCCATAGAGTATATTTGAGGATGAAGAAGATAAATACAAGTGAAATATAGCTCAAAATAGCCACTCTTTAATATAAAAATCCATATTAAAAAAGAGAGTTAAGAATTTCTCTTTACTCCAAGTGTCCAAATTATTAACGATATTGTTGTTTTTAGGTTTATGTTATTTTATAGGACTATTTTGTAGTTTTAATACACTACGATTCTTGGTTTAAGAGAGTAAAATCTCTTATATTCCAAAGCTATATAAGCTGAATTATTTTTATTTAGAAATCGTATACTTTTGGAATCTTCGCTTAGATTTATCTATGTTGAGCACATTGTCTTGATGTAAATTCATCGATTACGGAAAAATAACAGTAAATTTTTTAAAACAAGCCGACTTTAATATTGTAGGAATGAATTAGCATAAAGGTATCTATCATTTCAACCAAGAGAAAAGTTAGATTTTCCTCCTGGTGGATTGTGCACCTTTACTGAAGTCTTTCCAGCTGCTGGTTTCTCTGCTTGATTGTTTTGAGGTTGAACAACCTGTTGTTTTTGGACGGGCGGTTGAGGTTGTTGGACTGCTTGAGTGTTATTTTTCTGGGGTGCCTTTTCAGGGACATCCCAGCCAATGGAGAAGTTGCTTTGGCCTCCAGGTGCATGGTGCACTTTGACAGAGGTAGTTCCTGCAGTATGTTTTGAAAAGTCCATTTAATGATTATTTAAATATTGAACTCAGTTACAAATTTAATGTAGGGTGTCAGAATATAATCTTTAACAAATTGCGCCTTTGCTAAAATATTTCTATTTTTTGCAAGAATTCAGTAAATAATAATCTAATCACTTATTATAAACCACTTTTTCAGTAAAATATTAACAAATTCTTTAGAATCATAGGTATTTCCAACTCTAAACTACTAAATATTTGAAAGAACTGTGCTTTATATTTATTCAGTTAGTATGTATAAACTTGACGAATCATATCTCTCTGATTTTTTGAAATTAATCTCTGGCAAAGCCAAAGTAGCTACTGAGTATTGCAAAAACGCTACTGAAGAAGTTATCGAGCGCACCATCTAAAAGACACAGCCTTTGCTTGAAAAAACAAAAGAATTTTACAATTAACATTAAAAGGTCATACTTATCGCAACAACTGCTGCTGTCGTGTATCTTTTATTTGGAGGCAAGAAGAAAAAAGAAGAGGATAGACCCAAAAAGAAAAAACAAGTCGCTAATAAAATACAGGTTTCTAGCAAAATATTTGTGAGCGATGTTTCTGCGGAAGAGTATAAGGAAGAGCCTTCGACTACAGTGCGAGTGGAGAGTAGTGGCAAGTAAATGTTGTCTAAAAAAAGAGTGCCTTAACGAGTTATATAAAGGATATAGTCTTCTTCAGAGTAATAGTAAGCAGGCGACAAAATATTTTTCGAGATGTACAGAAAATATCAGAATAGTGAATGATCGAATGCTAATTATTTCAATGAGTCTAGCATAAATCACTTCAGATATCTTTTAATGGTACTTACTCTTCATTTAACTCGTTTTCTTCTTGGGTAAGGCTTTTCTGATTTGTAGGAGTACTAGACTATATGATTTTTTTCAAAAATTCTTGCCATATAAATATTCGACCATTAATAGATTTTGAATGCTGATGACTGTAACTATTTTTAACTAGAAAGCATGTTTTTGCAGCTTGTAATCACTGCTTAGGTCTAAATCTAATCCTAAATTTATGTTCTTAAAAGTTTAGATTCAAAAATTTCTTTTCCAAAGATCCTTCTATTTAGATATTTAGATGATTAAGTCTTTAGAACTACTATACTTTTTCACTGGAATTTTCACTTTGTTTCGTATTTCCTTTTGTTTTCAAAGAAAACAGAGAACATTTAACTGATCAATCGAAGCTTATCACTGTCAATAAATTCATAGATATACCTTTCAATTTAGGTAAAAGTCAAATCTTCGTATATTTCAAGCATTTTGATTTCGCTAATCATCTGAGTGTACATTCAAGATAGTTAGAATTATGCTTGAACTTACGATCAAAATAATAATAAAGTATAATTAGGCAAGAGTAATGATTTTTGAGCTAATACCTATCATTTATGAGCAACGGCGACTTTGACAGCAGCTTGAGTTGGAATTTTAGCAGCTGGGGCAGGAGTTGAAGCAGCCTTTCCTGAAACAGGTAAGTTTACAGCTGCTGTAGGTAAAGCGGCAGCGACTTTGTTAACTGGTTGAGCGACAGGAGGAATGACGGGTGTGATGGTTTTTCCTCCAACATTGTTCGAAGGAGCGACTTTGTTAACTGGTATAGCGACAGGAGGCTTGACGGGTGTGATGGTTTTTCCTCCAATAGCAATAGGACCTGCCTTTGATTTAACATTGTTCGAAGGAGCGACTTTGTTAACTGGTATAGCGACAGGAGGCTTGACGGGTGTGATGGTTTTTCCTCCAATAGCAATAGCCTTCTTTGAAGGAGCGGGACCTACCTTTGATTTAACATTGTTCGAAGGAGCGACTTTTTTAACTGGTATAGCGACAGGAGGCTTGACGGGTGTGATGGTTTTTCCTCCAATAGCAATAGCCTTCTTTGAAGGAGCGGGACCTACCTTTGATTTAACATTGTTCGAAGGAGCGACTTTTTTAACTG